>Ga0180438_10000041_pt1 | contig 258602 bp, 216 predicted proteins | sample SS_ome_12_FD_132455 | JGI IMG/M metagenome (GOLD analysis project Ga0180438, IMG submission 132455) | Hypersaline lake sediment archaeal communities from the Salton Sea, California, USA - SS_3_D_2 metaG | ecosystem: Environmental > Aquatic > Non-marine Saline and Alkaline > Hypersaline >...
CTGCTGGCCAGCGACGCCCAGGCCATCCTCGACGAAGGCGCCAAAGGCTTCCTCTCCAAACCCTACCAGACCGCCCAAACCATGCAACAAATCGCCCGCGCCATCAAAGACTAACACCCCCACAGCAGAGCAACAAAGGCAGCCTAGAGCTCGTTTATCACGTTTACGCCCAAGCCGCGCAGCTTTCGAACCCACATGGCGACGGTATCCGGTTCGGGTGTGTCAACTTCAAGCAGACATTGGTCGTCTTCCGGCAGACCGAACCGCTGGCGCTTGCTCAGGCCGAGGCGGTGATATGGCATTATCTCGACGCCCAACAAGTCCGGCAGCTGCGCCACCAGCTCAGCTGCGGCACGGAAGTGTTCATCGCGGTCATTCAGGCCAGGAACGATCGGCAGTCTGAGCAGGATATCTGCTCCGGTGTCATAGAGCCGCCTGAAATTGTCGAGTATCTGCTCGTTGCCTGCGCCTGTGTACTGTTCATGACGGACGGTATCGGTCTCCTTGATGTCAAAGAGAAACAGGTCGACATACGGCACGATTCGCTCGAAGCATTTCCATGCGACCTGGCCGCATGTTTCCACGGCGCAGTGCAGACCCTCGCCCTTGGCCGCCTGCAGCAGCGCGACTGCGAAATCGATCTGCATGAGCGGCTCTCCGCCCGATAGCGTCATACCCCCGCCGGACGTCTCGTAGAAAGGCCGATCGCGGAGTACTTCCGCCAGCGTCTCTTCAACGGTCGCGGTTCGGCCGACGATTTCCAGCGCGGCTGCGTGGCACTTCTCGGCGCACCTGCCGCAGATCGTGCACTTATCGCGATCGAGCACGTGCTGACCATCGATCATTTGGTGGGCGTGATTCTCACATACGCTGAAGCACCACCCGCACCCGATGCACTTATCTGGCAGGAACGAAAGCTCATCGCCCATGCGTATGCCTTCCGGGTTGTGGCACCACAGGCACCGCAATGGACAGCCCTTGAAGAAGACTGTCGTACGAATGCCGGGCCCGTCGTGAACGGAAAAACGTTGAATGTCAAACAGGCGTCCGGTCAAAGACATTTAAACACAACTCCAATCTACGTGGAGAACACCATAGGCCGCTACACCGCGTGGGCCGTCCGATCGATCAACTCCTTCTGGTACTCAGGCGACAGCGATGTGAAGCGATCACAGTAACCCCAGACGCGGACTATCAGGTCTTCGTAGGAGGCCGGGTCCCGCTGGGCAGCTCGCAAGGTGTCTGCACTGATACAGTTGACCTGCAGCTGCGGCCCGCCCATGGCCAGGTAGGCCCTTATCAGGGCGGCGAACTTTTCGAGCCCGGCCTCACCGGCCAGGAACACCGGGTCGAACGTCATCGTCAGCGACGAGTTCCACTGGCAGAGCATCGGGTCGAGCTTAGTGACGGATCGCATTACGGCGGTCGGGCCCCTGAGGGCTGTGCCGTTGGTCGGGGCAAGCGTGACCGACAGCGGATCGCCGTCGCGCCGGCCGTCAGGGGTGGCTGGAAGCTGCCTGCCGCATGCTACGTGATGGGGCTGGTGAACGCCTGCCAGGAAGCCCGCCTCCTCGTCGATGCGGTGGCGAATGATCTCGCGTGCGGCGGTATCCAGCAGTTCCTTGCCGATCAAGTCCGCCGCATCATCATCGTTGCCCCACTTCGGGGCGGCTTGCAGCTTTCGCCGCAGGTGCTCATAGCCGACGTAATTAGCCTTGCAGGCAGCCTTGACCTCGGCTAGCGTCGCATCGCGGTTCTCGTAAACCACGCAGCGAATAGCGGCCAGTGAGTTTATGGCACAGACCGGCTCAGCCAGGAAGACGCCCTTGTCGCGATAGCGCAGCCCGCCATTTGCGACATCAAGCCCGGTGGCGATGCAATCATCCATGGGCGCCGACAGGAACGGACACGGCTCGGAGGGCTTGCCCTTGATGTTGGCGCAATAGTCGGTGAGGTGCCTGTCGATTTCTTCGGCGACAAGCGCTTGGTAGGACCTAAAGAAAGTTTCCCAGTCCACGTCGTCGGGGGAAGCTTCAAGCGCTTTGAGAAACGTCTGAGTCAGCGGAATGTTCGCCGCCAGGTAAAACTCGCTCTTGTCGGCGATGTTCACGTCCTGGCAGGCGTCCAGCGCATAGTCGCGAGCGTCGACGATGGGGAACCCCGCCCCAGCCAGCGACGGAACAAACACGTCGTCGTTGTAGACGGATATCTGAGACACGCCATCCCGCAGCAGTCGTGCTACGTAATGGATGAATTCCGGCGGGCTATTCTTGTGCAGCCGGACCGCGGCCTGAGGGTCCGGCATCATAAGCCGGGCCATAGAATCGAGTATGGCCCAGGTCACGTCGTTCGTGCCGTCGGCGCCGTCGGGTCGCAGACCGCTGAGCATTATGTTGTTGTTCACCAGCGATGTGCCTGCCCAATAATCGGTCTGGTCGTTGCACTTTATGACATAGCAATCCAACAACTCATGCGCCCACTGCTGCTCGGCGGGGTCGGCAGGCCAGAAAGGCGCCAGTAGTTGGTCAAGCCGACCCGACGTAACCAGGCAGCCGACTTCCAGAATCGTCGCCAGCCAGACGAACCAGTGAAGCTGCAGGGCGTCGTGCAAGTGTCGCGGCGGCTTGGTGGCGATATGGCGGCAGATGTCGGCAACCGCCTCAAGCTCGGCTCGGCGGGCGTTGTCGGCAGTGTCCTTCGCTTGCCCCGATGCGGCTTGGGCGTAGCGGCGGGACAATGCACCGACTGCTTCGCAGGCGATGGCGAAGCTCGCCAGGTTGTTCTGCTTGGCCGGATCGGGCTCGTCGGCAGGTCGTGCTCTGGCTCTTCCGGCTAGCCCTCCCAGGCCATGGCGGAACACGTTGGAGAACGCCGGCACGTTGTGAGTGGCAGCGTGGCCGTGTGTGTACAGGGCAGATTCCGCCTCGTCGCGGTAGTAGTCCGGCAGAATCGACGCCCATACTGCCGCTGAGCTGTTCTCGGGGGGCATGAAGGTCCTCATGCCGACGATCAACTCCTCCGGGCCTATGGCGACGGGCATTTGCTCGCACATCAGGCGCAACGCGTGAGCTTTGCGCTCCGGCAGCGAGCAGTCCATCTGAGCTGTGGACAACTCCGCAGGCCGGGGGACGCGATGCCGCCAATGCTCACCACTGTTCATCCGCTGCCGCAGATGTTCAGCACGTTCGCTGGTTTGTAGCCGGTTACGTATCAGGGCAATTTCCTCATGCAGCGTGTATATTATCAAATAATCTCTAGATTGCTGCACTTCCTTGTGAAAGCTCGCGGCCGGCAGATTATACGCTATCCGTCCATGAGAAACGCACGCAGTTAATCACCCATTGCGCTGAACATCGCCTCTTGCCCGACTCGCCCGAAGCAAGATAGAGTGGGAAGCCAGAGCAATTGGGCTACAATCGGCATATATGCCAGGTGCGTGGTACCGAAGTGCCTCGCCCGGTTGTCAGGACTCGGTTCTGACAGATCCGGCCGGCATGTCTTGCGGTTCAGCAGTAGCCGAATGGCCCGTGGGTCGTTGCTTTAGTTTGGCACAGTTCATGAAGACACATCACGGTTTATACGAAGCTTGCCGCGAACACAGCGCCTGTGGCATAGGGGCAGTTGTGCACATTAATGGCCGGGCCGACCACGAAATAGTTGTCCAGGCTCAGCGGGTGTTGACGAACCTCGTACATCGCGGGGCCACAGGCGGCGACGAGGCCACGGGAGATGGGGCGGGCATTCTTGTGCAGGTCCCTCACCGGCTGTTCGCTGATGAACTCGGCAGGGCAGGCGTCGATCTGCCGGGTAAGGCGGACTATGGCGTTGGAATGGTCTTCGCTCCGCAGTCGGATGATGTGCGGCGCCGGTGTGATGAACTGCTTACAGCTGCGCTGACCCATTACGACCTTCGCACCATCGGGTGGCGCAACGTGCCTCGCGATAATGATTGCCTAGGCTCCCTGGCCAGGCAGGCCGAACCCGTCGTGCGCCAGGTATTTGTCGTCGGCGAGGAGATGGACGAGCTTGCCCTGGAGCGCCGCCTGTTCATTGCCCGCAAGCGGGCGGAGAGGCTCGTTCGTCAACAGCTTGGAGAGGCGGCGGATGACTTTTACGTATGCTCGCTTTCCTGTCGGACGCTGATCTACAAGGGAATGTTTCATGCACAGCAGCTGTTCGACTACTACGGCGACCTTCGCGATGAGCGGCTGGCGACGGCCCTGGCGGTTGTGCACCAACGATACAGCACCAATACGTTCCCGAGCTGGCGGCTGGCTCAGCCGTTCCGCATGATCGCCCACAACGGCGAGTTCAACACGTTGTCCGGAAACGCCAATCGGGTCCGGGCCAATGAATACGACATGCGCAGCGAGCTGCTGGGGGGCACCGAGGACCTGTTGCCCGTGCTCACCCCCGGCGGGAGCGATTCGCAGTGGTTTGACAACGTCGCAGAACTGCTCGTCCAGGCGGGGCGGTCACTGCCTCACACGATCATGATGATGATCCCCGAGGCGTTCGGCTCGGCCTATCACATGAGCAGGGACAAGAGAGAGTTCTACGAGTACCACGCCGCGATCATGGAGCCGTGGGACGGCCCGGCGGCGATGCTTTTCACCGATGGTCGTATCGTCGGGGGCACACTGGATCGCAATGGTCTTCGGCCATGCCGATTCGCCGTTACGACCGACGGCCTGGTGGTAATGGCCAGCGAGACCGGTGTGATCGACTTTCCGCCCGGCACCGTCCGCATGAGAGGTCGGCTTCAGCCCGGCCGAATGTTCCTGGTGGATACAGTTGAAGGGCGAATCGTCACCGACAACGAGATCAAAAGCAAAGTGTCGCGCCAAAAGCCCTACAGGCGATGGCTCGGCGCAAACCGCATCGATCTGCGCGGGCTGTTCCACGCTCCGCGTGTTACCCGAAGTGACCACCAGACCATCACCCGGCGTATGAAGACCTTCGGGTACACGCGCGAGGATTTGAAGATGATCCTTGCTCCGATGGCCCGCAACGGACAGGAGCCTCTCGGTTCCATGGGCAATGATGCCGCCCTAGCGGTGCTTAGCGACAGACCCAGGCTGCTGTTTGACTACTTCCAGCAGTTGTTTGCGCAGGTCACCAGCCCGCCCATCGATCCGCTGCGGGAGGGGCTGGTCATGAGTCTGATGAGCTTCGCAGGCAAGCGGCGGAACCTGCTGGCCGAAACCCCCGAGCATTGCCGGCAGCTCAAACTATCCCACCCGGTGCTAACTAACGACGACATGGAGCGCCTGCGCTCCGTCCGGCGGGAGGACTTCCGGGCGGTTACGGTCGAAGCGCTGTTCGATGCCGACAGCGACAATCCCGGGCAGGCGCTGCGCCGGGCACTGGATGAGCTGGTCGATTCGGCCGCCACGGCCGTTGCCGACGGCGCGTCGCTGATCATCCTGTCGGATCGAGGCGTATCCCCGACGAAAGCGCCAATACCATCGCTGCTGGCGACAGGCGCCGTGCACCACGGCTTGCTCAAGCGCCGCCTCCGCAACGAGGCTGGGCTTGTCATAGAAAGTGGAGAGGTCCGCGAGGTGATGCACTACTGTCTGCTGTGCGGCTACGGCGCCAGCGGGATCAATCCATATATAGCGCTGGAAATCGTCGACGAAATGCAGCGGCAGGGCGGTATCGAGGATAGCATCGAAACCGAGACCCTAATCGACAACATGATCGCAGCCGTCAAGAAGGGCATCCTCAAGACGATGTCGAAGATGGGTATATCGACGCTGCGAAGCTATTGTGGCGCGCAGCTCTTCGAAGCCGTCGGAATAGGCCGGGACGTAATCGACGAGTACTTCACCGGCACCAGCTCGCGGATCGGTGGCATCGGACTGGCTGAAATCGCCGAAGAAGCCCTTGCCGGACACCGGGCAGCCTACCAGCGACCGCAGCCGGTCTTTGACGGGCTGGATTTCGGCGGAGAGTACCACTTCCGCACCACCGGTGAGCGCCACCTGTGGACGCCGAAGACGATCAGCCGGCTCCAGCACGCCGTTCGCCTCGACGACGCCGACGCCTACGACGAGTATGCCCGTCAGATCAATGACCAGTCTTCGGCCGCCTGCACGCTGCGCAGCCTGTTCAGATTCGTGCCGGCCCAGCCTGTGCCGCTGGAGCAGGTCGAACCGGCCGCGGATATAGTCAAACGGTTCTGCACAGGCGCTATGTCACACGGGTCGATCTCCAAAGAGGCCCATGAAACCCTTGCCGTGGCGATGAACCGCCTGGGCGCAATGAGCAACACCGGCGAAGGCGGCGAATCGCCCGATCGCTACAGGACGTCCGACAACGGCGACAGTCTTAACTGCGCTATCAAGCAGGTCGCCAGCGGGAGGTTCGGCGTGACGATCGAATACCTCGCAAATGCCAAGCAGGTCCAGATAAAGATGGCGCAGGGCGCCAAGGCCGGCGAGGGAGGCCAGCTGCCGGGGCTGAAAGTCACAGAGGAAATCGCCCGCCTGCGATACTCCACGCCGGGCGTGACGCTGATTTCCCCGCCGCCGCACCATGATATCTATTCCATCGAAGACCTAGCCCAGTTGATCTACGACCTGAAGTGTGCAAACCCTTCTGCAGACGTATCGGTAAAGCTCGTCGCTGAGGTCGGCGTCGGTACGATAGCCGCCGGCGTGGCAAAGGGCGGCGCCGACGAGATACTGATCAGCGGCCATGACGGCGGAACTGGCGCAAGCCCACTGTCATCGATCAAGCACGCAGGCGTGCCGTGGGAGCTTGGGCTGGCCGAAACGCAGCAGACGCTCATTCTCAACGGCCTCCGCGATCGAGTTCGCCTACAGGTTGACGGCCAACTGAAAACGGGGAGGGATGTTGTGATCGGCGCGCTGCTCGGCGCGGAGCGGTTCGGATTCGGCACGGCTGCGCTTGTGTCGCTCGGCTGCGTGATGCTGCGGAAGTGTCACCTCGGCACGTGTTCTGTCGGCATAGGCACTCAGGACCCGGCCCTGCGCAGGCGTTTCGCTGGCCGGCCGGAGCACCTCCAACGGTTCATGCTGTTCGTGGCTGAGGAAGTACGCAGGATCATGGCTGAGCTTGGCTTTCGCCGCTTCGATGACATGGTCGGCAGAGCCGACCGTCTTGACGTCAAGCCGGCCATGGATCATTTCAAGGCTCGTGGCCTGGATCTGACGAATATTTTCGCGGGCATCCGCCACTCAGACGGTCAGGCCGTCCGATGCTTGCGCCGCCAGAATAATCGCCGCGGCGACCACCTCGACTACAAGCTCATCGAGCTGTCCGGCCCGGCCATCGAAAGCGCCAAGCCGGTAGTGATTGACCTTCCCATTCGCAACGTGCACCGCTGTGTGGGCGCTGCGCTGAGCAACCTTATCGTTTGCAAGTGGGGCGCAAAGGGCCTGCCTGACGAGACGATTCGAATCAACCTGACGGGCTCGGCCGGTCAAAGCCTCGGGGCCTTCCTGGCGCCCGGCATAACGCTTCAGATCATCGGTGACGCCAACGACTATGTCGGCAAAGGCCTCTCCGGTGGACGCATTGTGCTCCGGGCGCCCGACGAGTGTGTCTTCATGCCGTGCGATAATGTCATTGCCGGCAATACCATTCTTTACGGCGCAACCGGCGGTGAGATGTTCGTTAACGGAATGGTCGGCGAGCGGTTTGCCGTTCGCAACAGCGGCGCTACTGCCGTGGTGGAGGGCATAGGCGATCACGGCTGCGAGTACATGACCGGCGGCGTTGTGGCGGTGCTCGGACAGACAGGGGGAAACTTTGCAGCGGGCATGAGCGGGGGGCTGGCGTACGTATTCGACGAACACCAGCTCTTCGACACATTGTGCAACCTCGACACGGTAGACCTGGAGAACGTCTGGCAGCAGGAGGATCAGGAACTGCTGTTTGATCTGATCACGCGACATGCCGAGTGGGCTAAGAGCCGCCAGGCCCGACGAATCCTTAAGGCCTGGCCCGACATGGTGGGCAAGTTCGTTAAGGTCATTCCATTGGATTACAGGCAGGTGCTGAAGCGGATGAGGGAAGCGCAGGACCGGGACGCTGAGACGCTTCCGGCCACCGAGGAGGTGTTCGGTGGGTAATCCGACAGGTTTCACAGAGCTCGGCAGGCAGGAGGTCGGGCACCGTTCGGTGAGCGACCGGGTGAAAGACTGGCTTGAGGTGGACGTTCCCCTGCCGCTGGAGGCGATACTTCAGCAGGCATCGAGATGCATGGACTGCGGCGTGCCGTTCTGCCACGGCACGGGCTGTCCTCTCGCCAATCAGATTCCCGAGTTAAACGATTTGGTCTACCACGGCCGATTGCGCGAAGCGGCGGAGCTTTTGCACGCCTACAATAACTTTCCGGAGATCACCGGGCGAGTGTGTCCGGCGATGTGCGAGGCGGCCTGCTCGCTTTCAATTAACGATGAGCCCGTGCTGATCCGCCACATCGAATACCAACTGGCCGAGCGGGCCTTTGAGGAAGGCTGGGTTCAGCCGGTTATGCCTTTGGAATCATCAGGATTCACTGTTGCGGTGGTCGGTTCGGGCCCGGCGGGCCTGGCCGCGGCGCAGCAGATGGCGAGGGCCGGACATCTAGTGGTGGTCTTTGAAAAGTCAGACAAAATAGGCGGCCTGCTGCGATACGGCATTCCCGATTTCAAGCTCGATAAGCGCGTGCTCGACCGTCGCCTTGAGCAACTTGCGGCTGAAGGCGTCGTCTTTCGCACAGGACTAGTCGTCGGCGAAGACATCTCAGCGAGGTATCTGCGAAAAACTTTCGACGCGGTCTGTCTGGCGACCGGGGCAACCGAGCCCCTCGACCTCACCGTGCCGGGCAGGAACTACGAGAACGTGCACTTTGCGATGACATATCTCCAGCAGCAAAATCGCATCAACGCCGGCGAGGACGTGCCGTCTGAAGAGCGGATTTCTGCACGCGACAGAATCGTGGTCGTTATCGGCGGCGGGGACACCGGCAGCGACTGCGTGGGCACGGCCATAAGGCAGGGCGCCAAGGAAGTGCATCAGTTCGAAATCCTGCCCAAGCCTCCCGAGCGACGCGCCGACAACGACCTCTGGCCGATGTGGCCCAGGATACTGCGGACCAGTTCCTCGCACGAGGAAGGTTGCCATCGACGATGGTGCGTGCTGACAAAGAGGCTATCCGGCCGAGGCCCACTGGCCGAGCAACTGCACGGTGTGGACGTCTCTTGGCGACAGGACAAGTCAAGCCAGTGGCAGATGGACGAAGTGCCCGGAAGTGAATTTTCGATGAACGCCGACCTTGTGCTGTTGGCGATGGGCTTCCTTCACACAGCGCACAACGGCTTGGTGAGTCAGTTCGCCCTGGAACTTAACAACAGCGGCAAGATAGTTGTTCGGGATCACCAGACCAGCGAAGAGGGTGTGTTCATCGCTGGGGACGCGGCAGAAGGAGCGTCATTGGTCGTCCGGGCGATCGCTTCCGGGCGAAGTGCGGCCGCAGCTATCGACCACTGGCTGTGCGGCCGGGGGAAGTAACCGGCTTGCTGGGCCGGATGTGCATGCCTGGGCTTGTGGCGCCGGTGAGATTCGGCAATAATGTGTCGCAGCTGGACAGACCGTTGCGTCTGGCAGCCACTGAACGAAGAAACGACAGAACATGGGCGGCAAGAAGCACAACGTTTCTCAGCGCAAGACAACCAGGCGCTCCAAGGGCGGCGCATGCAACCCTAAAAGCCTGGTCGGCCTCAACGGCGCACAGGTGCTTAACGAAACTCTCATTTCCAACGGCGTGACGGTGATGTTCGGTTTTCCCGGCGGGGCCGTGCTGCCTATCTTCGACGCCCTGTATGATTCCCCCATACACTTCATCCTCACCCGCCACGAGCAGGGCGCAGTCCACATGGCCGACGGCTATGCCCGCTCGACGGGACGAACCGGCGTCGTTCTGGCGACCAGCGGCCCGGGGGCGACGAACCTTGTGACGGGGCTGGCGACGGCAAACATGGACAGCGTGCCGATCGTCGCTATCACAGGGCAGGTCCGAAGCTCCCTCATCGGCAACGACGCCTTCCAGGAGGCCGACGTTTGCGGAATAACCAGGCCGGTCACAAAACATAATGCGCTGGTGACTCGCGTGGAAGACATCGGTCGAGTCATCGGCGAGGCGTTCCATATAGCACAGACGGGTCGGACCGGGCCGGTGCTGGTGGACATCGCTGTTGACGCGACTGCCGCCGTGCTGAAATCGCCGCCGTCGCTGGCTATGGACTTACCCGGTTATCATGCGACACCCCCGGTCGACAAAGTCAAACTGGCCGCTGCCGCAGAGGCAATCAACCGTGCCAAGCGACCTTTGCTCATGGGTGGGGCAGGTGTGATACTGTCAGGCGCTGCTGGTGAACTCCGTCGCCTTGCTGAGAAAGCCGGCATCCCCGTCACCACAACGCTTTTGGGGCTTGGCAGCATAGACGAGCAAAGCCCCCTTGCCCTGCAAATGCTCGGCATGCACGGAACGGCCGTCGCCAACTACGCCGTGCAGGAGTGCGACTTACTGATATCCGTTGGCGCGCGCTTTGACGACCGCGTAACCGGGAAACTCGAGAATTTCGCACCGAACGCAAAGATAGTCCACATAGACATCGATCCCACAGAGATCGACAAGAACGTGCCGACTGACATCGGTGTTGTTGGGGACGCCAGAGAGGTGCTCACGAAGCTGCTCCCGCTCGTCCGACAGGCAAGCCACAGGGCCTGGCTCAAGAAGATACGTGATTGGCGAAAATCGCATCCTCTTAAGTACCAGACCACCGGGAGAATAAAGCCTCAGGAAGTCATCGAGCGGCTCGGGGAGCTTACAAGCCACGACGCAATTGTCGTCACCGGTGTGGGGCAGCACCAGATGTGGACCGCCCAGCACTATGGTTGGCGGCGCCCCAGACAGATCATCACTTCCGGCGGGTTGGGCACGATGGGTTTTGGCGTGCCTGCGGCAATTGGGGCCGCCATCGGTAGTCCGGGCAGAACGGTGATTGATATAGACGGCGACGGCAGCTTTTCAATGACGATGGTCGAGGTGCGCACGGCCGTCCGTTACGGCGTGCCTGTGCGGTTCATAGTGCTCAACAATGGCTACCTTGGCATGGTGCGCCAATGGCAAGAGATGTTTTTCGACCGGCGTTACTCTTCGGTGGATAACCGGAACCCCTCGTTCGCTGAAGTTGCCCGGGCGCTTGGGGCGCACGGCATCACGGTCGAGCGCCGCAGCCAGTTGGACGCCGCCCTGCGAGAAGCGCTGGCGTGCGACGGACCTGTAGTTGTGGACGTTAAGGTCGAGCCGGAAGAGAACGTCTTTCCGATGGTGGCTACAGGAAAGGCGCTGCACGAAATGAAGCTTGGCAAGCTGGCGTGACCGCAGTGTCGCACCGGCTGGCCGTACGCAGGCAGGATGGAGACTATTCATGAAACACGTCATCAGCGCGTTGGTGCAAAATCGGCCCGGTGTGCTCAGTCGGATTTCCGGCATGTTCTCCGCACGAGGGTTCAACATCGACTCACTTGTCGTTGGGCGTACGGAAGATCCTGCCCTCAGCCGAATGACCATTGTCGTTCTCGGAGACGATCAGGTCTTGGAGCAGGCGGTCAAGCAATTGGCCAAGCTGGTCGCCGTTGTAGACGTCGCTGACCATAAGGACCTGCCCTGCGTCGACCGCGACCTTATGCTGGCCCGTGTTGCCGCACCCCCAGCCAAACGTGCGGAGATAGTCGACCTGGTGAACCTGTTCAGGGGTAAGATTGTGGACATCAGCCACGACAGCGTCATTGTCGAACTCGCAGGCCCAGAAGCCAAGATCGAAGGATTTGTCGAGCTGGTAAGCCCCTACGGACTGATCGAACTGGCACGGACGGGCGTGATATCCATGCCCCGAGGCTTGCACCGCTCGCGAACGTATGAGAACAACTTACAGCCGACTGCAGGAGCTTGCGCCCCCCGCGGCAGGAAGACAGAGCGCACCCGAAAGACAGCCGCTAAGGCAACCAAGCGCAGTAAAGCCGAATAGCCGCAATGCGCTCAGTGTACCACAAGCACGCCCGTGCCCCGGATGCTATCGCTTTTGACGTCCTGCAACGCGCGATTCGCCTCATGTAGGGGATAACTTGCGGTATGGGGGCGGATCGGGATCTCAGCCGCTTCCGCCAGCAGTTCGCGTCCGTCGTCGCGAGTGTTGGCTGCGACCGAGCAGATGTCCCGTTCGTGGAACAGATACCGGCCATAGTCCATCTTGGGAATTGGCGTCATGTGGACTCCCGCCAGTGACAGCGTTCCCCCCTTGTCAAGTTGGTCCAGCGCCTGCGGAACAAGTTCTCCAGCCGGGGCAAATATGATGGCGCTGTGCACCTTCACGGGCATATCCGAGGCATGGGAGCCTGCCCACTTTGCCCCCATTTTACGGGCGAGATCGCGATGCAACTCACTGCGAGTGACCACGTAGACATCAATATTGCGATGAATGGCGATCTGAATGATCACATGCGCGCTGGAACCGAAGCCATAAATCGCCAGCGTTCCGCCTCGCTGCGGCCGGCTCCGTTTCAGCGCGCGGTATCCCACGATGCCTGCACATAACAGCGGAGCCGCCTCGATGTCGCTGAAGGCATCCGGCAGCGCGTATAAGAAGTCTTCCGGCGCAACTGCAAGTTCGGCATAGCCGCCATCGGCATGGTAGCCTGTGAACTGCTGAGACTCGCACAGGTTCTCCCGCCCGCTCGTGCAAAACCGGCATTGTCCGCACGTGTGCCTCAACCACGCCACGCCCACACGCTGGCCATATGAAAACCGACTACAGCCTTCCCCAATCGCATCGATAACGCCCACAATTTGATGCCCGGGTATCAGCGGCAGCTTCTGCCGGGGAAGGTCGCCCTCGATCACGTGCAGATCAGTCCGGCATACCCCGCAGCATCTCACCCTTACCCGCACCTGCCCGGCCCCTGGCTGCGGGTCGGCTAGTTCCGTCAGCACCAGTGGCGACGACTCTATGGGCCCTATCTCTCGAAGCTGCATCGCCTTCATCGAAGCCCCTCTTCATCGAAACTCACCGACCCGTCTTAGCCGTCATGCCGATCTAAATGCCTAGGTTGTTCTTCAATTTTAGCCAGTCGAACAGCAGAAAGTCGAACCGGTCGATCAGCAGCGCCAGCCGGCCCATAACCGTGTAGCCGAACATCGCACCAAAGGCCACCATAAGAAACCATATGCCGACTTTCGATACCGCCCCCGCCGGGCCTCGGTGCTCGATCGAGAAGAAGAAATAAAACAGCACGCTCACCACCCCTACCAGCAGCACTGCCGATCCAAAAATCGGCAGCCCCACTTGCGTGAACCAGTCGCCCGAAAAAAGCGTGCTCGCCCATGCGGAATCGGCCACGTCTTTCTGCAGCCCGGCCACCGACGCCTGCAACTGTTTGAGAATCATGCTGTCAGTCACGGCATAGATGCCAAACCCCGCCCACCAACCGATCATCAGGCCGTACGAGTAGCGGCTGAACCAGCTGTGCTTCTTGGAGAGCCTCGTCAGAAGCATCAGCCCCAGCAGAATCGCGATGCCCCTCTCCATGATCGCCGAGACAAGAGCCTGCCCCGTGGGGGCGCGGAACAGCGGATCCACGATCTCCGGAACCAGCGATTGTCGCCAGACCAGAATGGCCTCGTAACCTAGCGCCACCCCGACGTACAGATTCTCCGCCATCTTGAACAGCGGATTGTCCCGGTAAAGGAAGCTGTACATTATCAGTGTCAGCCCCGCCGAGATGATAACCCCGATGATGTCCCTGGTGGCCTTCGGCTCTTCACCGACGCCGGCCGGCCTGCGGACGACAATGTAGGTGACAACGGCGAACGCAATCACCAAGGCAATAAGAACTATGCGCTCTATATTCTGGCGCATCGGGCTGGTTGACGTCTCTGGAGCATCCATTGGCCTTACGTTCCTTCCTTGCCTCTGAGCCTTGCGAGGGTGAATCGTCCATTGGCCAGCACCAGCAATACGATCAGCAGCAGGTGAGCGACGGTCTGCGGCAGCATCAACTTCCCGGCCGGGCCGACGCCCTTCACAACAAGCTGCTCATAATCCGCTGCCCCGCGCATCCCACCAAGCAACCCCTTCAACTGCCCCGATTGCAGATAAGGATAGCACTTCGGGGCCGCCACGGCTGTCGTGCCCGCCGCCAACGGAAAACCGTATCGGTCTGAACCGTAAACCACCCACATGTCCACGGTCGGCCCGGCTGCAAGGTCCACCGCCAGGTCTATATCCCGCAGTGTCTTGACCCCCTTCAAAGCCGCCATCGTCGCTGTCGGCTGGTGATAATAATCCTCGGGAAACGCGCTCTTGAAATTCTCGCCCATGTTCAGCAGCAAATTGCCGCCGCCCGGCTTGAAACCCAGCAGAACGTAATCCTTTCCCGATTCCTTGCCGTACTTCTTCGCCACGTCGTGGCACGCCTGCTCAGCCAGGCGCACCCCCTCAGGCCAGTGGGTCATGACCACCGGAATCAGGCCCCTCTCGAAGCACTGTTCCAGAAGGGTCACGCTCATCGGGTACAGCTCGGCCTTGGCGTCGGGGGAGTAATCGAAAGACAGCAGCACTTCTGAACCCGCGGGCAACTGCTCGATCCGCTCGTGAAACCGCCTGGAATTGGGGGTCGGCTGGAAAGAGCAGGGCGTCGGCCGGAGCATCGGCACTATGATGGCTACCGTCAGGAGCGCGTAGATGATATGGCGGGTAACTGCTATGCGTTTAATGTCTGCTCTGGGCGCCGCCATCAGTCTCCGCCTCCCAGATACGACCTCTCTATCCCGAACAATATCCGCAGCGATTGAGATATCGCCCCCAGACTTATCCCTAGCAATATCGCCCGGGTCGCCGCCAGGTTGGGATATTCCATTATGGCGTCAGTAGTCGCCGAAAACAGCCCGTCAGCATGCCTTGCAAATGAAGACTGCGCTCCGAACCACGCCGAAACAGTCTGGAAAATCGCCACTCGCCCGAACATCACAATGAGCGCCGACGCCAGCAGCAGCGCCGCGCTCGTGTTGCGGGCGCGAAAGGTCCGAAACGCCGCGCTGGCCATGAAAAACGCCAGCAGCGAAAAAATCGTCGCCTGGCAGGGCTTCTGAATGTAGTCGTAGCCCCATTGATACCATGTCGGCTGGCCCACCGGCGCCGAACGCAGCGGGCCGTAACCTTCATTCAGCAGCCCCACAATAATCATCCCCGCCGCCCCGACGAAAACGAACACGCTATACGCCCACCCCGGCTGCTGCTTGCGAATCCGGCTCACGTGCATGTGCAGAAGGCTGTACGCCCCGAGAAACAGCGCGAACCCGCCGATTATCCTGAACCACTCCGACAGTCGCTCCCGGAACTGATCCGAAATCCGCAGCGGCACATAATTGTGTGCGAATGCAAGAACGCCGATCGTGAAAACAATCAACAACGGTATCGTTCGTTTGTACCACATCGGTCCGGGTCACCTAATCAAGTACTTCAAACAATCCCTTTATCCATTCCACGTGCCAGCCGAACGCCACAGCCATGGTGAACACAATCGTCCCGACAACCATCGCCGTCATAAGGAACGCCTTGGCTACGTCCTGGCCCCGAAGGCTGCCCAGCATCCGCGGCTCGCGAGACAGGTACGCCGACGCTGCGTAAAGCTCCTCTCCGATCAGCGTGTAATCGCAAGTGGTGATGAAAAACGGCAACTGGCTGTCGCTGTCGGTGCCCGCCACCTGAATGGCCCCAGTCGACGCACCCGTCTCAGAAAGCAGCAGCGACTCGGCCAGAAAGTAACCTATCAGAAATATCGCAGCCGGCTGCTCCCGGACCATGCGCGCCGCCACCGCCGCGGCGTAACTGAACTGGTTGTACCCCACCAGTGCGATGTCGTCGGGGTCGTACGCGTCCGGCCTGCCGGCCTCCGTGTACGCCTGCTGCACCACCTCCTGGCTGACAGCCGTCACTATGGGCTCCCAGTTCATCACTCGCACGCGGGTGTCATACTCAGCCGCCCTGCGCGCCACGCGACTCAGAACGTTGATCGCCGCTATCGTCGCAAGGTCGCTGACGCCTCCCAGCCCGTGAACAAAGTACGCGCTTCGCCCCATTTCGGTAGCCCGGCCTATAGCCTCTTCAACCGCCTCCAGCCCGGCTATCTTCCTAATGTACAGATTGGGGTTGCGCTTGGCGATCTGAATGAACGTCAATACTATCCCGCTGAACGCCAGGGCAAATACCAGGTTGTTCAGCTTGTACCGGCGGAACAAATTCGCCTCCGCACGCCCGCTGTAAACCGCCTCAGCCCCCACCGGGCCCACGAGCGTCGTCTCGCCCCCCTCACTCCTCACCCCGAACCGATAGCAGTACGTCCCCGCGTTAATCTCCTGCATCGCCTTCTTCAGACGCTTGGCCTTGGCCTGTTCCAGGTATGAGTCCAGCCGCCCCAGCCAGTCCACGTCACTTCGCTCACTCTTGGTAAGCCCCTCCCGGACCCGCTCCCCCGTCATCCGCGCTGCCTCATTGGCCGACCGCAACGCAGCTCGCGCTCTTGCCTCGGCCGCCACCGCAGCCGCCAGGGACTCCTTCGCCTGCTCAAGGCCGGGCCCGCTCGCCTGGCTTACTGCCGTCTGGGCCTGCTTCCGCGCCTCAACGGCCTGCTCGAGTTCTTCCTCGGCTTTCTTCTGGACGGCCGTCGCCTCGGCCGTTGCGGCCGTTACATCCTTGGCATATCGCTCCGTCAGTTTCCAGGCCAGCCACGCCCGTTGTGCGTCCTTCTCCGACAGCAGCCCCTCCTTCACGCACCATGTCAGCGACTTCCACTGCTCCAGCCCGGTAAGGGCGTCCTTTATCCCCGCTACGGCGGCCACGTCGCCCACTGTCCGCAGGTGCGCCGACTCCTCCGCCGTGAACGCCCATGGAATCTGCGGCTTGAGATACTCCGCCGGTGTCACTTCCTCGGCGTACCAGTCCTGATTGGATGCGGCGAAACCGAAGTACTTCTCCCGGCCGGTCTTCAACAAATTCTTCGACGGGGTAATCTTGATCGTCTGGAACTTCTTGTCCGCGAAGTCCTCCGGCTTCCTGGCGATCTCGATTACGTACTGAACGTTCTCCGGAAGCTCTGCCGGCTTCGGCCATTCCACCACGACCGCAGACCCGTCATCGCTCGGCCGGTCGTGCACCTTAACGCTGTCCGCCGCGGGGGGCTGTACCTGCCCCCACGCGGCGGCGCATAACGAGAACCCAATTGCTATCGCCGCCACTAGGCCGCCGAAACGGTCAATTGTCTTCGCACTCGCCATCAGGACTCAATCGCCTCGATGTTAGCCCGCGGCACAATGGCCGTCTCGCCGTTTGCGAACTCGATCTCCACCACCCGGACACGCGTCTCGCACTCCACCGGGTGTGTGCCGGGCGGCAGGCTCTTCACCGCGCCCAGACGCCCGAAGCCGGGCTGCCGGATAATACGGACCGGCGAACCCTCCGTCAACCCGGCGGGCTCATGTTGTTCCTTCGCCCTCGCCGTTCCGCCCGTCGAATCTGACGGAATTATGATCTCCGGGCGAAGTACGCCCGCGCGAATCTGCGTTGCCCCATTGGCCGACGCCCGGCGACCCGCGTTCGCCGAAAGCAGATCGTACGTCGCCTGCGCCATCGCTATACGCCCGAACCCCTCGGTCATTATCAGGATCGGTTTGATGTCTTCGTGCCCCGTTATCGCCACTCCCAGATCGTACCCCAGCAGCGCGCGAAGATCGCTGTCGTGGAATCCCCCACAGATCAGCGCCGATACCCCCAAGCGAGCAGCCCGGGCGAAGACCTCGCTGGTGACGATCGCCCCGGCCACCACGCACTTGCCGGCCAAGTCCTCACTTAAGTCCTCAGGCGATATCGTTGAATCTGGGCCGTCGGCCACAATGGCCAGCTCGCCGGTAACTTCTCCCCCGATGCCGAGTATGCCCTGTATGAGCGCTCCGTATGTCTCGACGACGACCCCCTCATTCTCATATACCTCTACTACCGTGCCGTCGATATAGGCTCGGACGTCCACCGGCTGCGGCGGCGTCCGCAACAGCACCTGCCCCGTCACCGGGGAAATTGTCTCGACCACACCGTCGATCGGCGAACGGGCGACGCTCCTAAAGAATCGCAGCCAGGGCCGCGTCTCAGCCAAAGCTTCGTCCTTGGCTACAGAATCACCGACGCCCTTGAGCATGAAACGCTCCAAGTCGCCCGGGGCGATCGCCAGCTTGTTGACCACGTTGACCGTCTCCACGTCGCCGGGCAGCTCCGCGCGGGCTACCACATCCTCAGCTCGAACGTGGGCGCGGCGTTCGACGGTAACCTTCCCGGCTATGGGCAATCGCCTCTCCTTGCGCACCGTAGCACCTGCGGTTACTCGCAGCCCGGGCGTATATGCATGTGCCATGAACAGTTATCCTTCTTGCGTCAGGACGGATAAGCGTCCAACGCCTTCGCCCATTTTGTCACGATCGTACTTCGATTTTCCTGCGGCACTTCCAGAGGCCTGCCTCGTCCGTCAAACACCACGCCCACCACCCCACCGTGGATCTCCGCCTCGATGCTCTTGCCTCTGCCGCCACCGAGGTCGGTCCCCCGCCCGGGGTGCAGCTGGATCGTTGCCGTCTGGCCCACCGCCAGTGGCTCGAGCAGTATCTCGCCGCCCTTAATAGACCCTTCGCGTGTCGCCCCTTCGACGGTCATCCTGTAGTCGAAGCACTTCGAGCCGGCCTTCGCTCTGTTCAAACCGGCCACGCACGTCCCCAGGTAAATCAAGCAGTCCCGCTCGAATACCTCCAGCGCCGCCTGCTCGTTCACCTGCGCCAGCACCCCAAGGTGCGGCATCATGAAGATGCTGTCCACGCATATGCGCGTAATGCCTTCGGGGGCGAACGCGTCTATCAGCATCATCATCGCCTGCGACCGCCGCGGGGCATGCGACAATACTCCGCCGCTTCCAACCAGAACGTCCAGCTCCGGCATGGTGACAATAGTGTCTGCCGTCGATGACACGTCGAATGATTCGGAAATCGTTCTGCCCCGTTGAACGCCCTTCAGACCGACGGCCAGGTGCTTGTGCTGCTCAAAGGCCAGCCGCAGCGCCTCACGAGCGATTGCCTGCTCGATCTTCAGCTCCTCCAGCAGGTGAGGCACCGTCGTCGGGCGGATCATCTTGTTCTTTATGCGGTCCCGGAGGTCTGTCTCGTCTATCTCGAAAGGCACCCACCGCATTATGTTCGCCAGGCCCGTCTCCGCCAGGACGTTGGATATACTGTAGCTCATGCCCAGGTTCGCGCTGACGGACCGGTTGAAGATGCGCTGTTCCGGGTCGGCCGGCTGGCCCCGCTCCGGCGGCTTCATGTAGTCCGAAAACACATCCGTCGTAGCCCCGCCTATATCCACCCCCACGATGTTCAGCCGCCGCGTCCTCGCTATGTGCTGGATTATGTTCCCGACGGCCGCCGGAGTCGGCATTATCGGCGCGCCCACCCACTCCATGAGCTTCTTGTAGCCCGGCGCCTGGGCCATTACGTGCTTGAGGAACAGGTCGTGGATCTCATCCCGGGCGGGCGCCAGGTTCTCCCGCTCAAGGACAGGTCGCAGGTTCTCCGTGACATGCAGCTCGGCCTTTTGAGCCAGCGTCGCTGCGATTGTCTCCCGGGCGTCCTTGTTGCCTGCGTACACGACAGGCAGCTTGAAGGAGCTGCCCAGCCTGGGCTGCGGGTTGGCAGCGGCCAGAAACTCGCCCAGCTCAACGACGTGGCGAATCGTTCCGCCGTCTGTCCCGCCCGAAAGCAGCACCATGTCAGGACGTAGCGTGCGGATGCGCTCGATCTTTTCATGCGGAGCCCGATGATCGTTGCTTGCCAGCACGTCCATCACGATGGCCCCGGCCCCCAGGGCCGCCCGCTGGGCGCTCTCCGCCGTCATCGTCTTCACAACGCCAGCTACCATCATCTGCAGCCCGCCGCCGGCGCTGCTGGTGGAAATATAGATATCCACACCCTCGTTGCCGCTGGCGGGAGTGATTATTCTTTCACCGTCCAATATGCGCCGCCCCGAAAGCTCCTCCAGCTCTGCCATGGCGTTCAGAACGCCGCGAGTGACGTCCTCGAAGGGGGCTTCCACAGTTGTGGGCGCCTCGCCGCGGAACGTCTGGCGGTACCCCTCAGCCGTGCGTTCGATGAGGATCGCCTTTGTCGTCGTGCTGCCGCAATCAGTGGCGACGATCACGTTAAGCTGCCTGCTATTCACCAGGCGACTCTCCTTTGTCGGCGTCCCTATTGGCCTGAGCCGCTTCTATGGCATCCACAAGCGCAGCCAGTCCCTCACGCCGCTCCATGATGGCGGCCGCTCTGTCGTAATCAGCCTGGTTGAATAACGGCGTCAGGAAAGGCCTGAGGAACACCATCGCCTGGCTGCCGATCAGGTTCAGAGGCTGGACAGACCGCAGGAACAGCATTGCGGGCATCGTCATGCGGCGCGAGACGATCTTATCGGCCAGCTTCTCCAGCAGCGCGCGGTCCGCCTCACTCAGCGGGCCGTGCAGACCCTCCATTGAGAAGGCTTTGCGGAAGCCCTCACGCAGTTTATGAAATCGTTGAGACTTTGCTTTCAACAAATCTCACTACCTCGTCATTGTTCTTGGCGAATCGCAGTTGCACCCCTCGGAAGGAATCCAACCGGGATGGCGCCTTTTGCGGCGAAAGGTAAATGCCCTTCGGCTGAATCGAAACGCGCCGCACATGCGACCAGGCCATCCGTTGCCTCTGGCCCATGAAACGAACTTCCGCTCCCTGCCGGTCGAGCACGAACTCCGTCGGCAGCAGGTAACGCGACAGCGACGCCGACAGCATCAAAGCCGCCAGCACGCCGTATGTCACGCCCCCAAAGCACAACGTCGCCACAGCGCTCGCGCTGATAATCGCAGCCGCCAGCAGAATCGACTTGGGGTAGTCATCCACAAGCGGATGCGACCGCCAGCGCAGCACTTCCTCATCTGCGGGCGGGACTTGTTGTTCGCGGGTGCTCAGCACGCCGAATCCTAGCATCAGCTCTTGCGATAAGTCAATGCAAAGGCAGCCGTGCGGGGCAGGGCGGTCTAACCCTATTCCACGAGAACCATTCCAAAGTAATGTTGCGGATCGCGGCGGGTCCTGACGACATTGATCTTGAAACCGTGCCTGCGGGCCGTCGCGAAAACATCTATCCCGCAGGCCTCCATGGCCGGGCGGGCCTCGTCGGGATGCTGACATCCTTCCTCAAAGGTGCACTCCGGACAGAGCGTGCAAGGTCCGGCCCCCAGCCCCAGCGCCTTGTAGTACCCAGCCAGGAATATCTCCCGCTCGAGCTTGACTGCGATTTCTTTGGCGTGTTCGGGTGGCGATTCGAAAAAGACCGCGCGCCGGTATTCATCCAGCATCTGGCGTGTATCGCCGGGCATTGGTGTGTTCGGTGGACAGACAAGGCTCGAGCCGTACCCGCCGCATCCATACCGACACTTCCAACGCACCCACTGGCCGGTCGCTACGTCTGAGGGTGAGATCACCTTCGCGGAAAGGGCGCCAAGCCGGATCGCCATGCCTTCGAGGTCCCTGTCTGATAACCCCGCCGTTGTCTTGGTGCGTCGAGCCGCTCTTGGCATCTCGTGTCCTCCCGGAACGTGAACAGCTAGGTCGCATCGTATCCGCTTCAACGGCGGTTGGAAAGCTCCTTACGTTGCCTCGCCCGCTTGTTCTGCCGGTGTCGCACCGGTACGATGGCCCTGCCGCCGCATGAACGACCATCGCACAGCCAAGAGGACCCCATGAAAGATATCCACAAGGAGCTCTTCGCCCCACTGACAATCCGCAACGTCACCCTCGCCAACCGCATCGTCGTCCCGCCGATGGTGCAGCTCAGGCCCATCACCTCTCCTCAGGGCATCGCCTGGTACCGCAGGCTGGCTTCAGGCGGGCCCGGGCTGGTCATCGCAGAGGCCACCGGCGTGCCGCTGTTCGGCCGGGAACTGACGGCCGAGAACCTTCGGCCCCTGACGTCCGCCATTCACGATGGCGGGTCAGCCGCCGCCATCCAGCTCTTCCCCATCCCCTTCGGCAGCCAGGCCGACCCAAACGAACTGACCGTCGAGCAGATTGAGGACATTCTGGACCGGTATGCCACGGCCGCCGCAATCTGCGCCGAAGCCGGCTTCGACGGCGTCGAGCCGCACGGCGCGCACGGCTTCCTCATCAACCAGTTCCTTATGCCGGACAGGAACGCACGCACGGACGACTTCGGCGGCTCGCTCGAAAACCGCTCCCGATTCGCCGTCGCCATTGTCGACGGCATCAAGCGCACCACCGGCGACGGCCTGCTCATCCTCTACCGCCACACGCCGGTAGGGGAGGCCTACACTATCGAGGACAGCCTCACCCTCGCCCGCCGGCTCATCGACGCCGGCGCGGATGTGCTGGATATCTCACCAGCCATGGCTGAGACCGTCGCGGACCTCGCCGCCCCATTCGAGGCGCGCTTCGACGTGCCTGTGATCGCCGTTAACGGCATGGAAAACCCCGCCGATGCGGCCCAGGCCATTCGCGACGGCCGCTGCGACCTGGTGGCCGTCGGCAGGCAGATGATCGCCGACGCCCGCTGGCCCCAGCTCCTCCGCACCGAAGCCTTCGACCAAATCCGCCATTGCACAAAGTGCAACGAAAAGGGCTTCGGAAACCTCGAAAAAAGCCAGCCCGTCGAGTGTGCCCTCTGGACGGACGACGAACTCGCTGAGTACATGCTCTAAGGGCGCTCTCTCCGTTCGGGATTCACGCGATGCATCTCCTGTTCCACGTGCGAACGAGTTGCGCCCCCTACTCACCGGCAATGCTGCCCCTCCAGTGATGTTACCTCCAAATCGGACATAAGAAAAAGCATGATGCACCAACAAACAGGTCTGCAATTATCACGTAGGCGACACGTACCGACCGTCGCAGGCCTCTCGACCAAACAATGGCGCAAAGCATCGCGAACACCCAGCACAGAACAAACATTATCGCGTTGAAGTCGTTGGCATTGAACGACCAGTTTACGCAGCCGCAGCCGAATCTTTCAACAACGCTGCTCTCATTGAAGGGCTCGTATATCACTGCGAACAAGAATGGCGTGACGAATGGGGCTGCCAGTTCTATCTTGCTCCGGACTCTCCTTGTGTTGAAGATCACCCAAAGAATCCAACAGCATGCAGCATAGACGAGCATTTCGCCCAACAACACGGGAACATTGACTGACCAGCGGGGGAGCTTCTTGCTGGCCTCAGCAATTGCCTTTGGCTCATACTCGTTATGATAGCCTGACGCTGTCTCCGTATCCTGATAGAAGAAATCAAAATGCCCCTCGCGTCTGATCGCCCACCACTGGCGCCCAAGGATCGCAAAGCCACGGTCGCGATGAAATTCTACAGTTCCCTTTACGTACAACCCATGGGCATCAAAATCGTATGCTTCGTAGGTGACCAGGAATTGCGGAGGTCCTTCGACGCAGACATCCGCCGCGAGAATCACAGTGCCTACCACACATGCTGCAACGCAAGCCACCCAAGGTGAATGCCATGCTGTGGTTCTGTTATTCATAGTGCGCCGGAATAGTTGTCCCGGGATCTTCCCTTTAACACCCGCCCCCGCCCGCCGCGGGCCTCTAATCTCTGATTATCCCCCGTCCCCACGTTCTTTCAAGCCTATTCGCAACCCACAAGTCGTCGCTGCTCCCCACCGCCTACCGCCCGGACCAGCACGATACGACGGCCTCTCTGATTCTCGTTTCCGTCCCAACCGCCGGAGGGGAGTAATAGGGTGCGTTAAGCCCCTCGGCCCACCAGCACGGATAACTCCCCGCCTCGTACCCGCCTTTCTCTCCCATCGCCAGCGCCTCATCCGTCGCCACGTACCCGCATATCCCATTTGTGTACCCAAACACCATCGTCCGCTCAAACGGCCCCGCCTCATCCACCCACAGCTCATACTCGCAGAATATCTCCCCCGCCAATGCCACAAGGCACCACTGCTCGCCCAGCATCGCCGCCGTTACGTCAAACCTCCGCGCCGGCGGGCTTGCCCCACGCTCGATCAGCCCCCTCACCGTCTCCAGAAGCTTCAGGCTGTTGCGGTAAACCTCCTCGGTTATCCACTCAACAGGCCGGCCGGACTCCGTGCCCCGCTTCCAGTCGCTCTCCAGGTTGTCCCTTGTCTGTTGCCATACCGCCATCGTCGGATACGGTTGACTCGGCAGCTCGATGCTCGCCGACCGCACCACCAGCTTCTCCGCCGTTATCGGCCCTGCCTCCCGCCCCGCCTTCAGCACAGCCTCGCCCAGCTTCCGCCCAGCCGCATCGGCGTTCGCGTGCGTCGTCCGAAGAGGATACCCGTTGATGTTCGCACCGCACCCCTGGGCGAACATCGCCACGACGTCCGCGCCAAGCTCCTCGTTCACTCGGGCGACCGCCGCACCGGGATAGTCCGCGCTCGTCAGGTTGCTCTTGTCCGGAACAATCACCGGGTGGGCGGCATGCTCGAACAGCACTGCTATCGCCCGGCCGGACTTCATCTCCTCAGCCACCAGCACGTTAACCCACGGCACGACCGCACCGTCCTTGTTGTCGCCCATCCCCACCGATCCGTCCGCGTACGTGATCCGCCGGTTGTACCCCACCTGCACCGCCGCTCGGCCCACCCGTAACCGCGCCGGCGCCGCCCCCGCCTTCGCCTCCGCCGCCAGCTCCACTATCGCCCGATGCACACGTTCGTTCCAGGCGGCGTCTTCAGCCGTCTCCCCGCGCGACCCCGGGGCACCCAGCACCCGCGATGAATGCTGATGGCCGAAGTTCAGCAGCACGTGCTCAATACCCGTAGCCTCTCGAACCGCACGCCTGACCTGATCGGAGACCTCGAATGTGCAGCCGATGAGATCGAAACAGAAGATCGCCACCAACTCACCGCTGTCGTCTGCCAGAACCACCGCCCGCACGTAAAGCGGATCGTGCACGCCTGCACTGGTCCGCTTCGGGGCATCTATGGTCATCCCCACCGCCGGTGTGATGTCTCGCCTGGCTGCGCCTGCTTTCATTGCCTGTCCTTTGGGTGGAAGTGCTCGCCTATCAGCGCGGTAATTATCACACGGTCGGCCCCTGTGTTACGGGAGATCCCAAGACCGTTTCTGCGCATACCCCGTGCGTCTCAGGCCTTTTCAATACATATGCGATCGCCGCCGGCATGCTTAGCGGCATACAAGGCGGTGTCGGCGCTTCTCAATAGCTGGTCACGACTGATATCGCTGCCTTCTTCAGCGCAGGCCAGCCCGGCGCTAATGGTCATTCTTATCTCCCCCCCATTCTTTCGAATGACGCACTCAGCCTCTACCTGCCGGCGAATTCGCTCGGCAGCAACCATGGCCGAACTAATCGGCGTATGCGACATGAGCACTGAAAACTCATCACCACCCCAGCGCCCCACAAAATCAGCCTTGCGGACAGACGATACCAGCACCTGCGCCAATGTCTTCAAGGCCTCATCGCCGTATTGGTGTCCATGGGCGTCATTGAGAGCCTTGAACCCGTCGATGTCCAGAAGCATCAGAGATACACAAACCCCGTAGCGATTATGTTCCTCCAATGCCCGGTCAATCTCCTCGGCAAAATGACGACGGTTGGCAAGGTCCGTCACCACATCCCTGTACGCCAGGTCCTCAAGCTTGCGATTTGCGCCAGAAAGGGCGTCCTCGGCCTGCTTTCGATCCGTAATGTCGTGAGCGACGTGGACACTCCCGATGGTGCGCCCCTCAGTTCCTGTCAATGGGGACGTGGCCACCATGAAGAAGCCGTTCATTGCTTCTTCTTCGATCTCCATCTTGTGGCTTTGCCCGTCGGAGAGCGTGCGAGCGTGAGGGCAGTTATCCGGCGGAGCGTCGGCCAGGTGAACGAGACGGTAGCAGGTCTGCCCAATGCATTCCTCTGGCAACTTGCCAAGGCTCTCGGCCATGGCCATATTGATATCAATGATCTTGTAGTTCTCATCGATGATGGCGATCGGGTCCGATATTGCGTTGAAGGTCCGCTCCCACTTCTCGCTCGTCTGGCGAATGAATTCGCGCCTGCTCTTGAGCCCCTTGATATCGCGAACGAATGCGAAGAACTGCCGGCCTTCTCCGACGTCAACGCTGCCAAAACTTGCCTCCACATCCAAGGCCGTGCCGTCTTTGCAAAGGAGGCGCGTTTCAAGCCGGCCCCGACCGTCGTGCATCGCTTCTTGAATCTTCTGCTCAATAAGTTGGGATGACCTGGCGACCTTGATGTCGGCTAACGTCATGCCCAGAAGCTCCTGCCGGCTGTAGCCAAGCATCTCACAGAATGCCTGATTAACCTCGATTATGCGCCCCTGAGCGTCAGTTAGCCAAAAGCCGTATAACGACGACGCCACGATCGCCGCGTATCGGTCTTGGATTTCATGCTCGTCGGTAAGTTCCGAACATTCACCCGCCTTGGCCTCCTCGACCTTACTTGGCCGCTCTGCCCTGCACGCCTTCTTTTTGTGCGATTCTCTTGGACCCATTTCTGCTCCTCGGTATTACTTGGTACGAATTCCGCTATTTCCCTATGCCCACAAACACACCCCCAGGGCACAAGACTGACGCCAGTGCGAAGTTTTCCAGCATACAGAAAACTCTAAGAAAAGGAAACTAGAACTCTCCGCGCTGCCTGTCAGGAAAAAACGAATTCGTCAGCCCCGCCGCACGCCAGCCCCGTATTCACATCCGCCGACAAAAAAAATACAGGCAACCCCGCCGCGTTCACCTTATCATGCCAACCTTAATCACCCCGCCGCAGCAGGCGGGCGCTCGCGACAACCTGTATTAGGAAGAAAGCATGACCCCCTCACGCAAGGCTGCTCGCCAAGCCGCACTCGGCATTTTTCTTACGATCGCGCTACTCACCGCCCCCGCCTGCCGGCCGCAGCCGCCCTTCGGCTACGAGCCCCTCCAGCCGGTCTTCAACCTGCCCGGCGTCCGCACCGAGCACTACTTCATCTACAGCCAGATGGCCGACGAGACCACCTATGACCTCGCCCTCCGCCTGGAAGCGCTCTACCAGTACTACGCCCGCCGCTTCGCCGACGAGTACTTCCCCATCGACTTCCCCAAGCAGGTCTTCCTTTTCAACAATCGCGAGGACTACGTCGCCGCGGGCGGCCACGCCACCATGCCAGGCCTGTTCATGGGGGGACACGATGAAGTCGGCGCCAGGCTCATGGCGATCGCCTACGACACCAACTTCGGCGCCCTCACCATGCTCACCTGCCCGCTGCTGTACCACGAGGCCTTCCACCAGTTCGTCGCCGTCGAAATCTCCCAGGCCGGCAACGTCAACCGCAACTGGCCAACCTGGCTCGACGAAGGACACGGCACCCTCTTCAACAATCTCATCTGGACCGGCGATGGCTGGATCGACGACGCCCTCACCGTCAGCTACATCTACAGCGCCGCCGAGAGCGTCCCCGGCTTCATCCCCCTCCAGGACCTTATCAACGTCTCCGGCGAAGGCTGGCACCAGCTCCTCGCCGAAGGCCGCGTCTGGCCCGTCTACATGCAAAGCATGTCCCTGCTCCACTTCCTCTACTACGCCCAGGACGGCAAACACCGCCCCCTCATCGACGCCTACGTCCGCCAAGCCAGCACAAACGTCAACGGCCAAGCCGCCGCCGATCTCGCCGACAAAATCATCGCGATGGAACCTGAGTTCCTCGACTGGTTCAAAGCGAACATGCTCATGCCCGACGGCTCGCCCAACCTCCGCGTCACCGGCGCCAAGTACTACGAGGCCATGACCGCCATGGCCACCAGCTACCTCGCCCGCGCACACGCAAGAGGCCAGCGATTCACAGACGCCCAGGACTTCCTCAACGCCGCCGCCGACAACAAGCTCCGCCTCGCCCCACTCGGCGATTCACAATGGCTCCCCGATACCCTCCGACAGGAAATGCTCTGGTGGCTCGACCAACTCGCCCAAAGCCACGGGCCCATTGAAATCACACTCGAACGGTCCGCACCCAGCGACCCCCCGGCCATCATCGTCTCCCAGCCCGCCTTCGGCCTCGTCCTCAAGGGCTCCTTCTCCCTCGACGATCAACGCCGCGTCGCCGACGTAAACGTCCAGTTCCTCTCCTGCCCCTCCGTCAACCTCACCAAGGCCGAGGAAATACTCTCAGGGCAAGAGTGAACTACCAGCCGTCAGGTAAGTATCGCCCTCCCTGCTTTGCCGCGAAGGTGCTAAGGAATGGGTCACATTCCCAAGAGGACCCGCAGCACGCCTCAGCCGCAGCCTTGCACCCACCCAGGCACCGCTCTTCGTACTTACAACCGGCGCACAGTTTAGGACGTGCAGCTGCGAAGGCGACCATGGCCGTTGAGTCGGCAAGATCCCAGAAGGATGTCTTACGTATGTTTCCAAGAATAGTCGTCGAATGGTTGCAAGGGCGAACGTTCCCCAAAGGATCTAGGGTGTAGTAGGCCTTCTCGGTCCCGGCTGCACAGAAACCGAACCCAACCCTCTGCCAACGGGAACGGTCAAAAAGGCACGGCGGCATCGGTATGGAGCAGTTGATTGATATCTCATATTGACGAGATAATTCCTCTGCGATGTCAAGTGCGGCACGCAATTGTTCCGGCGACGCCTGAAGCATCTCGATGTTATTGGCGCCTTCGCCGCCTGGGTTGAACCGGTTGAACATAATACCGTCGACACCCAGTGCAATTCCCAGCTCAGCGGTCTCGCGCCAAGTGTGTATGTTGAGCAGCGTGGCCACGAACACGCACACAACACGCTGCCCCGCAGCCTTGAGTTCAGCCACTGCTCTTGTCACGCAGGACCATGCCCCGGTTGCGCCGCTCATGTGGTCGTGTATTTCTCGGTCAATTGACAGCAGCGGCAACTCGAAGACGCTAATCCTGTTCGGTGTCAGCCTGCGCACAGATGAGCCGTCCAAGAGCCCGCCATTGGTGAGAAGGTTCACAGCCACGCCTCGACCTACGAGGAAATCAACAACATCATATATGTCTTCTCGCAGTAGCGGCTCGCCCCCACTGAGTGTCACGAGTGACGCTCCCGTCTCGTCGAGCATCTTGCCCAACATTGCGAGCGTTTCGGCAGTCGGAAGCAATCCCCGCGGATAGTCGATGGGATTCTTCCACGCGTTATAGCAGTGAAGGCACTTGTAGTTGCACTGTTGGCTGGCTTCGAACACGAAAGACCCTTGTCTGCGGGTCCCGGTCTTGGCTCGCCTACGACCGTTCATCCTGTGACGTCCTCCAACTCCTCCCAGGGTGCTACAACGCTTACCGATCCGCTTCTTCCGTAGTCGGGGCTCGCTCCAGGGCTGCTAGTGCCTTCGTATATGTTTCGTCACAGATGACGCCTCGTTGATGGAAGCTGTCCAGTAGTTCACGTTGCTTGGACAGAATCTCTGGGTAGCGGTAGGAAAATAGGGGAGACGGGACGTAGCAAGTTATGTAGCACGCCTTCAACGCGTAGATTCCACCGGCCGAAACTAGCATGGCCATTCCGCCGATGAGGCCCAACTTCTTCGAACGGCGCATAAGCACCACGACAAGCACGACTGACGCGAGCACCAATCCACATCCGGCAAAGAACGGCCCGTAATACGCCCACCATTCCCTGTCAAACTTCCGTGAATAGACCTGCCCGCCGACGGAGTATACATATATACCGTCGTCCACTCGGACCGAATATCGCCCTCTACGATCCCGGGTTACCGGTGAGTCGCGGAAGATATTCGGATCCAGCCCGTTTCGATTCTCATAGACGTATGGCACGAGCCACGGGGAAAGAACCCCCGCCGGACTCAGGAAGAACAGACTATCTTTTCGACCTACGGCAACCTCCATCGGAACGGGCTTAAGCTCAGAATCATATGGGTCCATTACGATGTACCCAAATCGGGTTTGCTCAAGGTCCAGGGCGCTCTGTGGGGCCTTCCCGCCGTGCTCCCTTCGGTACCGAGTGATTGTATGCTTCCAGTGCTCGTACCAATAGAAGTCTCGATAGAAACTTATCTCTTCGGGGTCTTCCTCAGGATGCCTGTATAAGGTGATTTCAAATTTCGCATCAAAATTGTCTAGAGCGGCCAAGCCCTCGTCGTTCGTCGGGTATTGCCCGTGAGCGTCCTTGTACGCATGGAGATGGTCCTTGAGGTCAATAAGTTGAGACTGAATGACTTCTAGGTGCTTGCCGAACCACGAGGCGCTACGGTCGCCCTCGCTATTGACCGCGATATAAGCCCCGCCCCCCGCCAAGAGCACAATCACAATGACATAGATTGCCTTACGCATTGATTTCCATCCATGTAATCAACAAGTGAAGGCATCGCCAAAGCAGCAGATGCTTGCAATATTCTCTACACCCTAATCGGATTCGTCCAGACATTTTGACCCTTGTCATTGGCCACCCCCGCCCGCACGAAAGGCCATTTCTCTTCCGGCACGTCAACCTCGGCCGCGCCAATCTTCCGCCCGCCCTCGGCGTGAACCTTCAGCCAATTCTCCCCTACACCGCGCGGCGGATTTCCCAATCTGCCGCGCAGCCTTGCATGACTCATCCCTTGTGTAAGGGCCCGCACCGAAATCCTAACCACGCCCCACATCATTGCGCCGCCTCCCCCAGCCTGCAATTCACCCCAGCCATGCGCCCTCTACGCCCCGCCCGGCCTTTGTTCGCTCAGGAGCTTCAGGCAGTTCGCGCACACTACGTGCTCTCCCCACCTGTAAGCTGACTCCAGCTTCCCGATGGGCCGCTCGCAGTTCGAACACACCGTCGCCGCAGTCGCCCCCACGCCTCTGACAGCCGGCGCGCCATCCTCCACGCCGCCGCCTCCCGCCAGTTGCATGTACCCGTAGCGAGGCCGAATCACTCCGCAAAGCCCGTTGCAGCTCCCGCAGTACACCCGGTGCCTGTTTCGGGTAACCAGTTGGTAGATCACGCTTATTGGCGGTAGAAGCACCAGCAGGACAAATGCACCCAGCGTGTTGCATGACTTCTTGATTACTGCCCGCCCCTTCTCCCCGCAGGCCGAACACACTATCTCGAAACTCTTCGGCCGCTTGTTCTGCGTCGCCAGCAGCATAAGGCCGATTATGAAGAAGCCCAGATACCCCGGCAGCAGATAGTAATCCATAACGTGCATGTAGGAATCCGCCTGGAAGAAGTACATGACTTATCCCTTGTGTAAGATCAGTCGCCCCGAAATCCCGAGCTTACCCGGTATCATACCGCCGCCTCTGCCCGCCTGCAATCCGCTCCCCCCTGCCCGTCACATCTGCTCCCCCGGCCCATCCGCGCCGCCCAGCCGGCTGCGCATCTTCTCACCCCCCGGCCCGCTTCCCCGGCCCCCTCACCGCCCACGCGCGCGACCGAATCGCCGCAGCACTTATCGTCCGCACCGCCGATCAGTACATCCCCCCGGGTCTTGGCGAGCCGCCCTCGCCCGGGCCGCCAAGGGCCGGCTTGCCTTCTTCATTATTGCGGTAAATGCGGGTGGTTGGGTAAGCTAGATCAATTCGGGGGTGCGCCAGCAGGGCCTTCAGCACATTCCGCGAGATGCGGTGGTTCATTGTCCGGCGCTGCCTGACGGGCGAGAGGTACCGTAACGATAGTGTAACACCGTTGTTATCGATGCTGGTGTAGACGATGGGACTGAACTTCTCGTAATGTATGGCATATCGGGCCTGCATTTTCTCGATTTGTCTCTTGACTTCCGCCTCCATCTTGTCGGCCTCGATTTCGGCCTTTTCGAGCATCAGGCGTTCGGCTTCTTCCCAGTCGCTTTCGAATGTGACGGTGGTCGACAACTCGTCCCAGATGAAGGGGAACCCCTTACTGTAGTTGTAGACAGCGTGGCGGAACAGCATGCTGTTGGGGATGATGAGCATGCGCCCGGTGCTCTGGTCGGCCTTTATCCAGTTTCCGACTTCGAGCATGGAAGTCTGGAATACGCTGACGCCGATGACATCGCCTACACGGCCGTCAATTTCAATGCGGTCCCCGATGTCGAACGGCTTTCGAATTACCAGCAGGAGCCACCCGGCGATGGAAACCAATGTTTCCTGCAGCGATAAGGCAACGCCGGCACCGAGGATGCCCAGAAAGATGCCCAGATTGCGAACCTGTCCGCCCCAGATGAAGATAGCGGCAATAACGAATGCCAGAACGCCGGCCCAGGTGATCGACAGGCGGAGCTTGTGGCGGGCCTCGATATCGACTGAGCCCTTGATAAGAGTGCGTTGGGCGGCCCTGGTGACGATATAGACAGCCGCTGCCGCTGCACAGGTCCAGATTGCGTTCTCCAGGAAGGTCCGCACCTGACCGGATGAGCTCGCGGTGGGCTCAAGTGCCCAGTTTGTCCAGATTCTGACAAGAGCGACCAGCAGAAGGAACGTCACGGTGAGGGCCAGCAGGCGCAGGCGCTGTTTAACCACAGGGCGTTCAGACCTGAGAGCATAGATTCTTCTTCTTGTAAACAGATAGGCTGCGGCTGCCAAGAGCAGGGCGACGGCGGACCACGTGATTGGTCGGAATCCGCCTTCGGATAGCCATTTCATAAGGTTTTGCCAAATGTTCATAGCCATTTCCTTCTCTTGATGAACACCAGCATTCCCAGGGCCACTGCTGCCATTACACCCAGGGCTGCAAAGTATCCCCATCGCCATCCAAGCTCCGGCATGAACTTGAAGTTCATACCGTAGACGCCCGCAACAAAACTCAGAGGAATGAAGATGGTTGCAATGATCGTCAGTACCTTCATAACTTCATTCATTCGGTTGCTCTGGCTTGAGAGATATGTATCCAGCATGCCTGAGAGCATATCGCGAAATGTCTCGGTCGTATCGATTGCCTGTATCGTGTGGTCATAGAGGTCACGAAGATATGCGTGGAGGGATTCGCTAACGAGGGGTGATTCGATCCGTTCAAGACTGGCAGCAAGTTCCCTGACCGGCCAGATGGATCTGCGGAGGAACAGGCCGTCCCGTTTCAGCCTGTATAGGCCCTGAAGCGTCTTTGGGCTGGGAAAAGATATCAGTTCATCTTCAAGCATCTCGATCTGCTCAGCGCGATTCTCCAGGACTACGAAGTAGCCATCCACGATAGCGTCCAGCAGGCTGTGGGCGAGATAATCTGCTCCCATCTTGCGGATTCGGCCTTTGGCGGCACGAATGCGATCGCGAATCGGCTCGAAGACATCGCCGTCTCGTTCCTGAAACGAAAGCACAAAGCCCTTGCCAAGCACCAGGCTTACCTGTTCTGTGATCATCTCATCACCAGACTCATTCAGCCGGATCATTTTCAGCACGGTATAGATGTAATCTCCGTAGTCCTCCAGCTTGGGACGATGATCAGTGTCGAGGATGTCTTCCAGGACCAAAGGGTGCAGGCCGACAGACTCAGCCATTGAACGAATCAGTTCCACGTCCTGCAGGCTGCTGATGTTTATCCAAGTCACGGAAGACTTGTCGACGAAAGGCAGATAGCCGTCGACACTTTCGACTTCCTTCTCGTTGACCTCTGTTTCGTTGTAATCAAAAACAGTAATGCGAGGAGACTCGGTGAGTATTTCGCCGACAAGCACGGGCGCTCCTGGGGGCAATCCGCGTGTTCTCGAACGGCTCTTGATCATTCTTTCCATATTTTGTTATCCCGGAAAGACAGGAAGGACACGTTGACGCTAATGATCATAACAGGTGTCGGGGGATCTTGCACGCCCGGAAAGTTCAAGCTGGCATGTGACTGGAGATATGGAAGAGTTGTCCGTTTACCACGAAGCTGTTCGCTCCGGCAGGGGGTCTATCGTGAAAGCCATTCGGTCGCACAGGCGCTTTAGCAGGGCCATTTTGACGTTGGCATGGCCGGGTGAATCCCACAGGTTGTTCGTCTCATTCGGATCGCTCTCCAGGTCGTACAGCTCGCCGCAGTTCAGGCCGTGTACCGCGCTCAGCTTATGCGTCCACGTGCGGACCATCGTCGTGTAGGCCTTAGGGCGGCGGTGGCGAACGACGCAGTTGTAGCTCTCGCAGTACACGTCGTCGCGGTGTTCGGCGGGGTCGGCCTGGCCCGTCAGTATTGGCCAGAGCGACCAGCCCTGCATGCCTGGTGCAACGTCCAGCCCGGCGGCTTCCATAAGGGTCGGGGCGATGTCGACCAGCTCGACAAGGGCGTTGGCGCGGAGATTCTTTGTGATGGCCGGGGGCATGGACATTATGAGCGGCACCCGGACGGCGGGGTCGTAGAAGTAGGGGCCCTTGAGATATATTCCGTGGTCGCCGAGCATCTCGCCATGGTCGGACATATAGATCACGATTGTGTTTTCGCGCTGGCGTGTGCGGTCGAGGGCGTCGAGCATTCTTCCGACCTGCACGTCGATCAGGTCGCACATCGCCCAGTAAGCAGCGCGAATTAAGCGGTGTGTGCGATCGGATATATGCTCACGGTCAAACGCGTCGTTGGAGAAGTATGCGCCGTGGCTGTCGCGCTCCTGAAATGGGGGTTTTTTTGCCAGTTCCCCTTCGACGTAGTTTGGCAGGGGGATGTCCTCCAGCCGGTGGAGATAACGCTCGAGGTACTCTCGCGGCGGATCGAACGGATGATGCGGGTCGAAGAAGTTCGCGCTGAACAGCCAGGGATGATCGAACTTGGCGGATGCTTCGATGAAATTGATAGCCTTTTCGGCACACCACGTGGTGTGGTGGATTTCCTCCGGCACGGATGTTTCTACATACTCCTCGCCTTCGAATTTGTCCGCTGAGAAGTTTGCACCTTGCTCCCTTAGCCAATGGAAATACTCGTTGGTCGGCCAGTTGGCCCCGGGGTGGTGCGACCAGTGGAACTCGTCATAGCCGTCGTCGATACGACGTTCTGTGCCGTGGCATACTTCCGGATAACACGCCGAAACATGCAGCTTGCCCGACAGGCCGCACACGTAGCCGGCGTCGCGCAGCAGCTTGGTTACCAGCAGTTCATCGGCGGGGATGGACTGCCCGTTTTGCCTGGCGCGGCAAGTGCGGGGGTATCGGCCCGTCAGGAAGCTAGCCCTGCTCGGCGTGCAGACTGGGTTTTGGCAATAAGCATGCTCAAATAGCACGCCTTCGCCGGCCAGGCGGTCGAGATTTGGCGTGTGCACGAACGAATTGCCGTAGCAGCCAAGCGTGTCGAATCGTTGCTGGTCGCTGCAGATCCAAAGAACATTCGGCTTGCCCATCGTTAACATCTCCTGCGTGTGTGAGGCGGTTTACTTCATCTGCATTACCACACTCCTGTGCGGAGGGGCATGGGGTCCATGGTGTAGGCTATCCGGTCGGACAGTCGCTTGAGCATGGCCATCTTCACATCGGCATGCTCAGGGCGGTCCCAGAGATTGTGTGTTTCGCTCGGGTCGTTGTCCATGTCGTACAGTTCGCCACAGTCCAGGCCGTGCACGGCCGACAGCTTATGCGTGCGCGTTCGGACCATGGTGACATAATCCCCTGGGTTTCGCCCCGAGCTGGCTGAGGCGTAGGCTTCGCAGTAAATGTCGTCGCGGTGATAGCTGGCGTTTGCATGCCCGGTCAGCAGCGGCCAGAACGACCGGCCCTGCATGCCGGGGTGCATTTCCAGACCGGCCGCTTCCAGCAACGTCGGGGCGATGTCGACGAGTTCCACCAGCGCCGAACTTCGAATGCCGCCAGCGACGATTGAGGGCATTGAGACGATCAGCGGCACGCGGACGGCTGGGTCGTAGAGGTATGGGCCCTTGTAGTAGATTCCGTGATCGCCCAGCATCTCTCCGTGATCGGAGGTGAATATGACGATGGTATTGTCTCGCTGGCCGGTCCGGTCGAGGGCTCGGAGCATCCGACCGACCTGCACGTCGATCAGGTCGCACATGGCCCAGTAGGCGGCGCGACTGAGCCGGTGCTGCCGGTCGGTCATGTCGTCCCAGGCGAGCTCGCAGAAAGCTGCGTCGTGGTCCTGCCTCTGGAACGGCGGCTTGTTGTCCAGCTCGCCCGGGGTGTAGTCGGGCAGCGGAATTTCATGGAGTCGATCCAGGTATCGATCCAGGTATTCTTTCGGCGGATCGAAGATGTGATGTGGGTCGAAGAAGTTCACGCTGAATAACCAGGGATGATCGAACTTGGCGAATGCTTCGATGAAGTTGATGGCCTTTTCGGCACACCATGTGGTCGGGTGAAGGTCTTCTGGCATGCCGGCTCGAACGTGTGACATTCCTTGGTGGGGCTGGTCGGTGTAGGCAGCACCGCGCTCGCGGAGCCAGTGGTGGTACTGGCTGGTCGGCCAATCCTGCCAGGGGTGATGCATCCAGTGGAACTCATCGTAGCCATCGTTGACGCGGCGTTCGCCGCCGGGTGAGACGCTTGGGTAGACGGTCGAGATGTGCAGCTTGCCCGACAGGCCGCACACATAGCCGGATTCGGAAAGGAGTTTCGTTACCAGCACTTCGTCGGCTGGGATGGACTGGCCGTTCTGGCGGACGCGGCACGTCCGCGGGTATCGACCGGTGAGGAAGCTGGCCCGGCTGGGCGTGCAGACGGGGTTCTGGCAGTAAGCGTGCTCAAACAACACACCTTCGCCGGCGATGCGGTCGAGGTTGGGAGTATCCACGAACGAGTTGCCGTAGCAGCCGAGCGTGTCGAATCGTTGCTGGTCGGAGCATATCCACAGGATGTTCGGCATGGTCATCGTCGAGGTCTCGTGCTTGTATGACAGTCGGCTGGCGGGATAGGATTTCGGCGTCGCTGAGTGTAAGAAGCATAACCAAGATCACGAGCAATCACAAAGCGCATATGTGTGCCGGTTCGGCGCGCTTGACAAAGCCGCCGCGGCCTATAGGCTTTCAGGCGGAGGTGCGACGATGAGGCTGCTCCACGTTGACATAGACACGACTCGCGGGGACCACCTTGGCTGCTACGGTTACCATCGCAACACCTCGCCCAATATCGACAGGGTTGCCGCGGAGGGCATCCGTTTCGAACAATGCTATGTGCCGGATGCTCCGTGCCTACCTTCGCGGGCGGCGCTGTTTATGGGGCGTTTCGGGATCCACACGGGCGTGGTTAACCATGGCGGGCTGCGTGCCGACCCGTACCCCGAAGGGACGAGCCGGGAGTTCCTAGCCGATCCGCGATTTGCGCACTGGCCTGCCGTCATGAGAAAGCTCGGCATGCGGACGGTCACGTTCAGCCCGTTCGCCGAGCGGCACAGCGCATGGTGGTTCTATGGGGGCTTCTGCGAAGTGCACGATACCGGCAAGTGCGGCGGGGAGATCGCCGACGAGGTTGTCCCCGGGGCGCTGAAGTGGCTGGGGGAGAACGGCCGGGAGGACAACTGGTACCTTCACGTGAACATGTGGGACCCTCATACGCCATACCGCACGCCGATGGAGTACGGCAATCCGTTTGCGGACGAGCCCGGCCCGGCTTGGCTGACTGACGAGATCATTGCTCGGCACCGCAAGAGTTACGGGCCTAACAGCGCGTCGGAGGTGCACAACTACTGGGATCTGACAGACAGCAAGTACCCGCGTGAGCCGAAGCAGATGCTGTCGGCGGCGGACTTCAAGCAGTGGATCGACGGGTACGATGTGGGCATTCATTACGCGGACATGTGGGCGGGAAGGCTGTTTGCAATGCTCGAGAAGCTGGGCGTTTTGGAAGACACGGCCATCCTTATCAGCTCCGACCATGGCGAAAACCAGGGGGAGCTGAATATTTACGGCGACCATCACACGGCCGACACGATTACGTCGCGTGTACCGTGCATCCTCAGGTGGCCTGGGGTAGCGCCTAGTGTGGACAAGGGCCTGCATTACCAGGGCGATGTGGCCACGACGATACTGCAGCTACTTGGCGGTGATGCACCCAGAGGTTGGGACTTTCGGGGCTTCGGGGCTTCGCTAAAGGCCGGTCAGTCGGCTGGGCGGGATTACCTGGTAATCAGCCAGTGTGCGTGGAGCTGCCAGCGGTCAGTCGTGTGGGAGAAGTGGCTTATGATGCAGACGTATGACACGGGGCTGAAGGCTTTCCCGTCTGTGATGCTGTTCGACACTGAGGCCGACGCGCACCTTCAGAGCAATCTGGCTGCTGACAAGCCCGATGTTGTCAGGCAAATGAAGGGCATGCTGGATGAATGGCGCGCGGAGATGAAAGCAAATGCCGACCGCGGGCCGGACCCAATGGAGCAGGTTCTGGCTGAGGGCGGGCCTTACCACACGCGGAACAGTCTGGCGATGTATGCCAAGCGGCTCCGCGAGACCGGCCGGGCGAGGCACGCTGAGTTTCTGGAAACCCACGGCGGGAAACCCATAGACCACGCCTGAAAGTCGCTGCGCGATTTTCAGCCGGCCGATTGGCGAGACATTCTTGATCCAAGTGCTCGGTGGCCGGTATTGGTTGCGTCGGTGCTGACAACAGCGCTTGAACAATTGCCCGTCTTCTGCGATTCTTTAGTTCTTCATGATGCACAAGCGTGGACATCGGCCGGTTTGGAGGCTGCGGGCCGAGATGAAAGGTGACTGCGATGAGTAAAGAAGGTTTTCCCTCTGCATTCCCCGGAGCGAATTGGATGGATGAAGCCGAGCAGCAGGCCGTGCTCGACGTCATGAAGAACCGATCACCGTTTCGTTTCTACGGGCCCAACGAGCCCAAGTATGCGCTGGCGCTTGAGGCGACAGCGAGGAAGTTCTATGGCCGGAAGTTCGCCCTGGCCGTCAATAGCGGCACCGGAGCGTTGCAGTCAGCCATGATCGCCCTTGGGATCGGGCCCGGGGATGAGGTTATAGTTCCGGCATTTTTCTGGGTGGCGTCGGTGGGCACGGTAGTCCACGCCAACGCAATCCCGGTTCTGTGCGAGATAGACGAGAGCTTCACGATAGACCCGAAGGACCTGGAGAAGAAGATCACCCCGAGGACGAAGCTGATCGTGGCGATTCACATGTGCGGGGCGCCCTGCGACATGGCGTCGATAATGGAAGTCGCAGAAAAACACGGGATCGACGTGCTGGAAGATTGCGCTCAATGCAACGGCGGTTCGTTCAAAGGCAAGAAGGTTGGCAGGTTCGGGAGGGTGGGCATGTTCAGCCTGCAACTCAACAAGAACGCCACAAGCGGCGAGGGCGGACTGCTGATAACCGACGACGAAGAGCTTTACTGGAAGATGAACGCGGCCCACGACCTGGGCGTTCCCTGGCGGGGGGCGGCGCCGGAGAATCAACCGGCTGAGTATGTTTGGGGCACGGGCCGTCGGATGAGCGAGCTCTGTGGAGCCGTCGCAAATGTGCAGATCGGGAAGCTGCCGAGCATAGTCAAGCATATGCGTGCGAGCAACCGTCGGCTACAGGAGGCTATCAGGGGCGTGCCGGGCATGAAACTCCGAAGGCTCAACGATGCGGCTGGCGACACGGGGCCTTTCCTGGTGTTGATTTTCGAAACAGCCACAAAGGCCCTTGCAACAGCGGAGAAGATCAAGTCTGCGGGCCTGAACGACGTATGGCGAACGGCCGACTATGGCTTGCACTGTTACTTCAACGTTCCCCAGCTTGTGAACAAGACGCCGCTGTCGCCTGCGGGCAACCCTTGGTCGCTGCCGCAGAATGCCGAATTTGTCGGTGACTACCACAAGGGCGCATGCCCGGTAAGTGACGACCTGTTGGAGCGGTCGGTGGTGATCAACGTGCCGTCGAAGCTGACCAGCGAGCAGGAGCAATTCATGATCGACACGATTCGCGAGGCGGTTTCATGACGTCCAGAGAGCGTATTCTGGCGGCCTGTCGAGGCGAGCCGGGCGACCACGTGCCTCTTGTGGCGTGGTGCTTCGGCCTGCCGGCGCCGGATAAGTTGAAGTGGGAGACAAACGGGCGGGAGGTGACCTACTGGTACAGCAAGCGGCTGGAGCACATCCACACGCTGCCGCACCCGTGGGAACTGGAAGACGAGTTCAAACGGGCTGAGGCATGGCTGTCGCTTGGGATCGACGACGTTCTGGAGGTTTCGGTGCCGTGGTCTCGGGACCCGGAAGTTACGTTCACCGATCAGACGATTCCCGCGGGCGTAAATGGCGGCGATGCAGACTATCCGGTAATGGTGCGGCAATACCAGACACCATCGGGAACGCTTTGCCACGCGGTGCGAAAGACCGAGCCGGAAGGGGCGGGCTGGCCCATGCAGCCGGGCTACGTGCCGTTGTTCGAGGATTACAACATTCCGCGCGCGGTGGAGCATGCCGTGACCAGCGCCAAAGACGTCGAGGTCGTCAAGCACCTGTTTGCTCCGCCTGGGAAGGCTGAGAAGCAATGGTTCGCCGATCGCGTTGCAAAGATGAAACCGTCCGCCGAAGCCAAGGGCGTGTTCACGCAGGCGTGGAGCGGTTTCGGCATGGACGCGGCGGTGTGGCTGACGGGTACGGAAGGCGCGATCATGATGGCGCTGGAAGACCCTAAGGCGTTCGGGAAGCTCATAGACACTATCGCCGAGACTGACCTTGCCCGCACGGAGCTGGCGGCCTCCACTGATGGTGTCGACATGGTCTGCCAGCGCGGGTGGTACTCATCAACGAACTTCTGGTCTCCGGGGCTTTTCGACAAGTTCGTCTACCCGCATCTGTCGGAGTTGGTGTCTGTAGCCCATCGCCAAGGCAAGCTGTTCGGCTATGTAATGACCACAGGTGTGGAGGTGATCGGTCCGCGCCTGGCCGACGCGGGGGTGGACGTGCTGTATTTCCTGGATCCCGTCCAGGATGGCGTGCCGGTGGCAAGGGCGCGGGACCTGCTAGCCGACCGCATGACGCTGGTTGGAGGCACGAACGCACTTTCGCTTGGCAGCGGCGACAAGCAGAGAATTCACGACGAAGTCAGCCGGGCGGTCGACGTGCTTGGCCCGACCAGCCGCTTCATCCTGCAGCCGGTGGACGCGGTGTTCCCGGATACGCCATGGGAGGGGATCGAATGCATGATCGCAGCCTGGCGGGAAAGCATTGGCTAGGCGAACGAACCGCCGCCAGAGGGCACAGTCATGAAAGATCAATCCAAGTCACTGGTACCGCGTGTTGGTGTTGGAGCGTTGTCGAGCCCGCTAGAGATCGGCGCCGACCGCGCGCCGGCGACGGCTGAGGAGCTGAGTAAGCTACTGAAGAAGGCGGGCTGCGAGGTGGTGCAGTTGGGGCCCGTGGGTGACGGCGATCAGGCCGTCGCCGCCGGGCGGAAGCTGGCCGAATCGCATGTTGATGCAGTCGCCTTCGCAGCGGTGAGCTGGTACGAGGATTACCTGGTGCTGGACGTGTTGGAGTACTGTTCGGCGCCGGTGCTCCTTTGGTCGCTGCCGGGGATGGAGACGGGCGCCCTGTGCGGCTCGCAGCAGTTGACCAGTTACCTCAAGCAGCTCTGTCATCCGTACGCGTGCGTGTTCGGGGGGCTCGAACGGGGGGAAAAGCTTGAACAGGCAATGGCATTCATTCGCGCGGCTGCGGTCAGGCTCCAGTTGCGACGGGCGCGGGTGGGGATTGCGGGTCATCGTCCTGCGGGCATGACTGAAGCTGCGGCAAGCGAGTTTGCACTTAAGAGGGCGGTCGGCCCGCGGGTGGTTACTCTGGACTTGCCTGGACTTCTGACGCGGGCGGGAGAGGTTGAGGACGCCCCGGCGCGGAAGGCGTGGAAGGGCGTGACAGGCCGAGCCGGGGCATGCAAGGTCGACGAGGCGACAGGTCTGGACTCGATGAAAGTCTACCTGGCCGTCAAGGAGCTGGTCGACAAGCACAGCCTGTCGGCGCTGACGATCGGCTGCTATCCGCACCTGATGGGGCGGGTGTGCCTAGCGGCGTCGCTGCTGGCCGACGAGGGAGTGCCGCTGGGCTGCGAAGGGGACGTCAACGGGGCAGTCGCACAGCTCATGCTCACCCGCCTTACGGGCCAGCCGACACACAATACCGACTGGCTGGAGCCGCTGGAGGACGGCACGGTGGTATTCACGCACTGCGGATCAGGCTCATTCGACCTAGCTGAGCGAGCCGGGGACATCACGCTGGACTCGGTGCGACTTATGGGACAGGGGGTATGTGCGCTTTTTACTGCGAAGCCTGGGCCTGTTACGCTTGTCAACCTGATTCCACATTGCACGGGCTATCAGCTTGCGATGCTGACAGGGGAGGCGCTTTCGACCGATATGGTGTTCCCCGGCAATCCATTGAGGGTCCGCTTCGTCAAACCCACGGAGCAGGTGATCGACTGGATCCACCGCGAAGGTGTCGGTCATCACTGGATGGCGGGCTACGGCGATGTTGGCGCGGAGATCCGCCACTGGGCGAATCTTGCCGGCCCGTCGCTTCGCTTGGTCGAGCCGTAACTCTAAGCGATCAGTTCAGGCATGGAGACCCACTACAGGAGAACCCAAGATGAAAGTCAATGTCGTTCACACGCCCGCAGCCGAGAGGCCCAACAGCCACTACATTTCAAATCGCGCGCCGCTTCTGATTAATCCTCTTGTCAAGCTGCCGCTGGGAGCTGTTCGTCCAAAGGGGTGGTTGAAGCATCAGCTCGATCTCATGGTCGAAGGGATGGTCGGTCGGCTTGAGGAAGTCAGTTCGTTCGTGAACCCTGACAAGACCGGCTGGTTCGGCGGCGACGGCCAGGCCTGGGAGGAGGCGCCATATTGGCTTCGCGGGTATTACCCGATGGCGTTTCTGACCGGCGATAAGCGTTGCCTAGGGGTAGCGCATCGCTGGATCGACGGGACGATCGCCGGTCAGGAGGCAGACGGCTATTTCGGGGGGAGCTTCCTGAAGCAGTGGGAAAGTCGCGACGGGGCCATCACGATTCCTGACATCTGGCCTCACATGGTCATGCTGGACGTGTTTATCCAACACCACGAAGCCACAGGCGACGGGCGCATCCTGCCGACGCTTGAGAAGTTCTTCGGCTGGTGTCGCAACCTGCCGGATGAAAGCTTCCTGCCGGAGACGATCTGGCAGCGGAACTGCGACGATTATTTCCCGACGTGGCGGCTGGTCTGGCAGGCGCTGCGGTCGGGCGACATGCTGCCGCACCTGTACTACCTCTACAACCATACGGGCGAGTCATGGCTGCTGGAGCTGGCGAGGCGGTTTTTTCACGCAATTGAGCCGCCCGCCGGGGAATGGCTGGACGGGCACATCGTCAACTTCACGCAGCGGTTCAGCTACACCGGCTTATATTATCAGCAGTCACATCGGCCATACCATCTGGCCCAGACGGAGTTTTGGTATCGCCAGCACAACGACACCTGGGGCCAGCAGCCCCGCGGCATATTCGGAGCGGACGAATGCATCCGGCCGGGCAAGATCGACCCGCGGCAGGGCTTCGAGACGTGCGGCATGACCGAGTACCCCAAGAGCTTCTACCTGCTGGGCCGGGTGACCGGCGACGCCGTTTACGCAGACCGCACCGAGGACGTGCTGCTGAACCACTTCCCGGCGTCGCAGACGCAGGACCTGAAGGGCGTGCACTACCTGACGGCTGCAAACTGTCCGCAACTGGACGCCGGCGACGTTCACGATTTCATGAACAAGTGTGAGCAATTGTCTTACTCGCCCGGGGAAGTGTACCGGTGCTGTCAGCACAATGTGGCGATGGGCTGGCCATGGTATGCCGAAAACCTCTGGCAGGCGTCGGCTGATGACGGTTTGGTTGCGTGGATGTATTCAGCCTGCGAGGTAACGGCCAAGGTAGGCGGCAGCGCGGAAGTGACGATTGTCGAAACGACGAACTACCCGTTCGCCGGCAGCGTGAAGCTTACCGTAAAGACGGCTGGAAGGGCGAGATTCCCGCTGTACCTGCGCGTGCCGCGGTGGTGTGAGGGATTTTCGGTGAGGGTCAACGGGAAAAAGGTGGATTCTTCGGTTGCAGGCGGTTCGTACCTGCGGATCGAGCGCGAATGGCACGATGGCGATACCGTGGAGATCGACATGTCGATGAGGGTTTCGCTGACCACCTGGCCGAGGACAGGCGCGGTGACCGTTGACCGCGGACCTTTGAGCTATTCCGTGAAGATCGGGGAGGACTGGCGGAAAAAGCCCACTAGCAGCAACGATTGGCTTGAGTGGGAGGTCTTTCCGACCACGCCCTGGAATTACGGGCTTGTCGTGAAGGGCGAGCCGCGCGAGTGCTTTGAGGTGATCGAGCAGGCCGGGCCGTTGTCTGCTCAGCCATGGACGCCGGATTCGGCCCCAATTGAGATCAAGACCAGGGCGAAGCAAATACCCAACTGGAAGCTGCCCAAGGACCTAACCTGTCCGGAACTTCAGCCCAGCCCGATCAAGTCTGACCAGCCGGAGGAAGAGATTACAATGATTCCGCTAGGGTGCGCGAGGTTGAGGATGTCGGTCCTACCGACGATCGAAGACAGCCCCGACGCCCGCCAGTGGCGCTTGCTTCCGCTGAGCGCCAAACTCCGGGATGCGGCGGACCATGAGTAGCGGCCAGCCGGTTGCGATTCGGGAGATTCATCGTGCCAAGTCCGTGCGATGTTCTTATTATTCCTGAGGCGCTTCGGGCGGACAGGGCATCCCGGGGCGTTTGCACCGGCAGGCAGAGGAGTGAAGCATGATTGATGTGAAGGTTCACCAGGTTGTTGCGGAAATCGGTGCCGGTACGTTGCACGGGTGGAACACAGGTCGGCTGTTCAAGTACGACGGCGTGCTTTATGTGGCCGCCAGCGAAATCCAGACTCCGGAGAATAGCGAGCCGGTTTGGCGGAATCGCGGGGTGATATTTCGTCGCGACTTAAACAACGGCGGCGAATGGGAACAGTCGTTCGTCATTGAGCCGCGCGTCTATACGAGCTGTATTGACAATCTGGGGCGGTTTTGGACTGCAAGCCCACGGCACTTTAACTACGTTACGCTGTGGCGGTCGGATCCGAAGATGAACCTTGACAAATGGACTCGCTGCTACGACGGGACGTGCGCGTATCTGGGCATGGGTGTCAGCCCCGAGGGCGATCATCTGCTGATCCACACTAAGGATACGAACCATATGCCGCGTTTTCCCAACGCGATGATCTGCGTGTACTACAATGCGGCGACTGATTCGTGGAGCAAGAGCCGCATCGAGATGCCCGAGGGCCGGTTCGGCTACTCGGGCATTGTTGTCCGCGGTCGAAAGGCCGTCGTGCTGCTCCAGTCCACCCAGCTCGATCCGGCTGTGGAGCCGAATGAGCCGCACTATAACTGGCGGCTGTTGAAACTTGCACACTGCGACGACCTTTTGGAAGGTAAATGGCGGGTTAAGCCATGGCTGATGCGGAAGTTCGGTCAGACGCAGCCGTGCGACATGATCGAGGCGCCCGATGGCACGATGATAGTTGCCTACAAGCATCGGGGAGGTGACGAATCCTATAAGGCCACGCAGCAAGAACCGTATAGTTTCTACATAGGCCGATTCGGCAATGATCTATCGGTAACGTCTTATGAGCCCGGCATCGACGTCCAACCGACGCGGATGTTCGTCGGCAGCGACCGGAGGTGGTACCTTGTCGGCCGGCCGACAGGTCAGGAGCAACTGCATCTGTGGCGCCTCGACGAGGCGGGCGGGTTCAAGCCGACAGCGGACTGGGCTTTGCCCGGGACGGAGGCGCTTAAGAGCGGCCTGATGCATACGCTTAGGCCTGACCGTTTCGGCGGTGAAGATGACGGCGACACGGTTCACCTTGTCGCCAGCGACGCGCCCACGGCGCCGTTTGGCCAGGGCTGCGACAGATTCGGCTTGTTGCACGCCCATTTCGACCTGCCGGTCAATGAGTAGGGAACGCAGCACATGGCCAAGCGACCGAACATCCTGCTGATCCTCAACGACGACATGGGCTTTTCCGACCTTGGATGCTACGGCGGAGAGGTGCGAACCCCGTCGCTGGACCGGCTGGCGGCCAGAGGGCTGCGGTACACGCAGTTCTACAACACTGCCCGGTGTTGTCCGTCGCGTGCGTCGCTGCTGACCGGGCTGCACCCGCATCAGGCCGGGGTCGGCCACATGATGGACGACCTGGACATTGACGGCTATATCGGAGACCTCGCGCCCAACACAGTCACCATAGCCGAGGCGCTGAAGCGCGCGGGCTACTCAACGTACATGTCGGGCAAGTGGCACGTTACGCTCCACCTCGATGACAAGAAGCACAATTGGCCTTGCCAACGGGGCTTCGACCGGTTCTACGGCATCATTACCGGGGCGAGCAGCTACTACGACGCAGCCACGCTGACCGACGGCAACGAGCGTATCGAATCCCCCCGTACAGGCGAATACTACATCACCGACGATTTTTCGGATCGCATGGCGGGGTTCATCGACGACCACGGACGAGAAAGGCCCGACCAGCCGTTCTTCGGCTACCTGGCGTATACGGCGCCGCACTGGCCGCTACACGCCTTGCCGGAAGACATCTGCCGTTATCACGGCCGATTCGATGCGGGCTGGGATGTATTGCGCGAGCAGCGCCTGGAGCGGATGGTGGAGATGCGGATCATAGATGCATTGTGGCAGCTTACGCCGCGCGACCCGAGCCAGCCGCCGTGGTCGGAGGAGGCCCACAAGGCCTGGCAGGCGCGTCGCATGGAGGTGTACGCGGCGCAGATCGACCGGATGGACCAGGGCATCGGGCGGGTGATCGCCGCCCTGGAGCGCACCGGGCAGCTTGACAACACGCTGATAGTGTTTCTGGCTGATAACGGCGGCTGCGCCGAGGAGATCGAGGTACCCCGGGAGCAGTACGGCGGACAGTACCCGTGGCAGCCGGCGCGGACGCGTGACGGCCGGCCGGTGATGGCCGGCAACACGCCTATTATCTGGCCCGGCACGGAAGACACGTACTGCAGCTACGGGGTACCGTGGGCGAACCTGTCCAACACGCCGTTCCGCGAATACAAGCACTGGGTTCACGAGGGCGGCATCGGCACGCCGCTGATCGTCCACTGGCCGGCGGGGATAGGAGCGGCGCATAAAGGGCAGCTTCGCCACCAGACGGGCCAGTTGCCGGACATCATGTCCACGTTCCTGGATGTCGCCGGTGCTGAGTATCCCACCGAGCGCGACGGACACCCCGTGCAGCCGTGCGAGGGTTTCTCTATGCGGCCGACGTTCGACGGCGGCGAGCCCTTGCGGGATGTGCTCTATTTCGAGCACGAAGGCAACAAGTGCGTGCGGCGCGGCAAATGGAAGCTGGAGACGAAATATCCCGGTGACTGGGAACTGTACGACATGGAACTGGACCGGACGGAACTCAACGACCTGTCGGGCGAGCATCGTGAGATCGTGGCGGAGCTGTCGGCCCTGTACGACGCCTGGGCGAAGCGGTGCAACGTCCGTCCGTGGGATGAGGTCTGGGACCGATACGTAAGGCGTTTCGGCGACTGGTAGCGGGCAGGCAGGCTACAGGAGAGAAGACGATGGGCAATCTGGCGGCAAGTCCTTGTAGCAATCCGGAACTTACGTTGGAAGACGCCTTGAATGCATACAGACAGATAGGCTTTCGTAAGTTCGAGGCGTTCGATTCTTGGGCGGCTTCTGCGTTGGATGTAACGGGCGACCCGGCGTATTACCGCAACATGGCTGGATCGTACGAAATGACGTTCTCGTCGATGCACCTGCCGCCGGTGGAGGATGATCTGGATGAGTCGGTGGACAGGGCCGTGGCCGCGTGTCGATTCGCCGAGGCAATCGGCGCGCCGGTGGTGCTGTACAAGGCCACGAGCATCGATAACTACATTCGCTCGGCCGGTCGGTTTCTGGAGGCGATAGAGGACATCTCCGTGACGCCGGTGCTGCAGAACCACGCAGGTTCGCCCATATCCACGCTGGAAGACTACAGACGCGTGCTGGACGGGATCGATGATTCTCGCATGCAGACGGTTCTGGAGGTGGGCCACTTTCACTCGGCCGGAGTGCGGTGGCAGGACGGCTACGATCTGCTGGCAGGGCGGATAGCGCTTGTACACATAAAGGACCAGATCGGCCCCAAGCCGGTGCCGTTCGGGACAGGAGAGATCGATCTTCGGGAGCTGTTCGATCGCCTTTGGAGCGACGGCTACGCCGGTGACATCGTCGTGGAGATGGAGCTGGAGGAGGACGTTCTGAAGCATTATGCCGAAGGTGTGAGGTATCTCCTGGACAACTGCAAAGGAGCGGCGCTATGAGTGAGCCAAGGATTTGCATCGTTGGGGCGGGTAGCCTGTCTTCGTCGCGGATATATCCGTACATCGCCACGGCTGGCGGACAGTTAGTCGGTGTATGCGATCTGGACAAGGACAAGGCCAGGCGAAACGCCCGCATGTGGGGCGGAACGGCCTACACGGACATGGGAGCCATGCTCGATGCAGAAAAGCCCGACGGAGTTATTATCTGCATCGGGCCGGCGCAACACGCCGGACTTGCGCCTGCGGTGATGCGGCTGGGCATTCCGGTATATACGGAAAAACCGCCAGCCACCTGCGCCGCTGGCGCTTTGGCGGCGGCTCGCTTGGCCGAGGAAACCGGCGTGCTGTGCACCACGGCCTTCAAGAAGCGGTATGCAACCTGCTACAAGCGGGCGAAGGAATGGCTCGGCGCATTCGCGCCGGAGAATCTCCACAGCATCAGCATTGACTACGGTTCGGCGCGTTACAACAACGATGCGCCGCTGAGCGAGTTCCTGCTGGATTTTGCGATACACGCGATAGACCTGGTGGGTTATCTCTTCGGTGATGTTGCTGAGGTACTGGCCTTCACGAAGGATCACCACAGCTATGCCGTCAGCCTGCGGTTCGCCTGCGGGGCGGTGGGAACGATGAACCTCACGGACGGCCGGGCGTGGGATGTTCCCACTGAAGAGGTGGAGATAACTGTCGAGGGGGGCAACTTCATGACGATCCACAACTCTTCGGTTTGGCGCATCACGCAGGACGGCAAGGCGTGCGAGTGGCGTGAGCCGGCCACGTTCGTGTCCGGCGGCGACAGCGGCTACGAGACCGGCCACCTGACGGAGATCGCCGAGTTCATCGAAGCGATTAGGACGGGGGGGCAGACGCGGTCGAACATCTACGAGTCGTACAAATCGATGGTGCTGTATGAGGCCATTCGCGATTCCGCCGCCAGCAGACGGGTAGTTAACGTTGTCTACGAGCAGTGCTGACTACGCCCCTGCCGGATGCTGCTCTGCTGACTGAATAATCGGCTCGTCTTCCCCGGCGGAGGCCATGCGCTGTTTCAGCCGCGCCGCCATCTCATCGCGGATTTTGGCAAAGGCAGGATCGGCCACTAGGTTGTTTCGCTCGTGCGGGTCGGCGTCTAGGTCGTAGAGAAAGTCCTCAACGTACACGTCGCTGGATGAGTCCGCGCCGGTCTTATCCGGCGCGCGGACGGAGTACTTCCATCGCTTTGTTCTGATCGCCCGGCCGCAGTGATCCTCGCTGATCTGCAAGAATACGTCATCAGGCCAGTCATCAGCCGCGCCATCGGCGAGCTGTTGGAGAGGCCTGCCCCGGAAAGAATCGGGCACTGACGCGCCAGCGGCGGCGAGTATGGTCGGGGGGATGTCGATCAGGCTCACCAATTCATTTACGGTCTTGCCGCCGGTGAAACCGGGACCATAGGCGACCATAGGAATTCGCGCACACCCGTCATGGCATGACCGCTTGTATTCGCTGTTTCTTGTGCGGAAGTGGCTGCCGTGGTCGCTGGTATAGATTATCAGCGTGTTGTCAGCGATGCCGAGATTGTGCAACTCGGTGCGCAGCCGACCCAGGTTTTCGTCGAGACTGTTGATGCATCCCAGGTAATCGGGGTATTCCTGCCGCCAGTCGCCTGCAGTGCCGGCCAGGTCGCCGGGGGCCGCGAAATCGGCGAATCGCTGCTTGGAACCTATTGGTCCTTCGTAATGTCCGTGATCGTTCTGGTGGTGGGGCTCGATGTAAGAGACGAAAAGGAAGAACGGTTTTTCGCCGCTACGGCTGCGGAGATGCTCCAGCATCCAATCTGTCTGGGCGTCGACGCGGTATCTGCCGGGCGGGAAATCGCGGCGGTTACCGTCGGCGTCGAACATATGTCCGTCGTAGCTGTGGCTGGTAAACTCCAGAACGTCTGATGCCAGCCAGAAGTCTTTGTAGCCGGCACGGCGCTCGGGGGGGACCGGTCTGGTACGGTAGTTCGCCTCGCCGCCTTCCTCCGGGCCGCTCGCCAGGTGCCACTTGCCGAGGTAGCCCACTTCATAACCGGCTTCGGCGAGGTAGTGCGCGATGTACTTACCGTCCAGCGGGAGCACGCGGTGATTTGTGGGGACGTTGACTTCCGTGGCGTATCGACCGCTCTGCAGGCACGCCCGGGCAGGTCCACAGACGGGCTGGCAGGTGAAGGCATGTTCGAACTTTACCCCATCAGAAGACATGCGATCGAGGTTCGGAGTGATCGGCAGCGGCTGGCCGTAGCAACCGCAAGTGTCCCATCGCTGCTGATCGGTGAAAAAGAATACGATGTTTGGCTGCTTCACTTCGTTTGCGTTTCCTGGTCCGCTCGGTGAATTAACGGGTTATCTCGACTCCTGTTTCGCCCGCAGCATTGCTTGTACTTCAGACCTGACCCACAAGGGCAGGGGTCATTTCGCTTTAGTTTGTCCATTTTTCTGCTAGCCGGCGCGGGCTTAAGCCTGCTGGACTTGCCAGATGCGGGATCAGCGTGGATCTTATTGTGCTGTAGCGCTACCTGACTTTGCTGTAAATATGGGGTGATCTGCCGGAGGACGGGGACGGCTTCGGCAAAGAATGTCTTGAGACCTTCACAGAAGTAGTTGTACCTCTTGCGGTCAGTACCGATTGGCATGTGGTGCTTGGGGCAGCCGGCGTTGCAGAATTGCAGGTAACGACAATCGCGACACAGTTGCGGTAAATCGGTTTTTAGCGCAGCAAATTCCGCCAGCAAAGGGTCGCCAATCAGTTCTGTCAACGGGCGGTCCATAATGTTGCCTATCAGCCAGCGGCGCTCAACGAAATGGTCGCAAGCGTAGAGGTCGCCGTTGAACTCCAGCACGTGCGCGTTGGCACAGCGAGTGGAATAGCAGCACAGCGAGGAGACGCCGAAAAGTATCGTATGCATGAGCGCGTCGATCAGCCGGACCGACACTTTGCCGATGTCCCGGTCAAGCCAAAGCCTTAGGACATCGAGTGCGAACCGGCCGAACTGCTCAGGTGTGCAGGAGAAATCGGTTGGATTGCCTTTGTCGTCCCGCTCGAGGATAGGTATGAACTGCAGGTACCTGACGCTGCGGTTGACGAAGTATCGGTAGATATCGGCACCGTGTGGGGCATTGGCGCTGTTTAGCGTCACCAGCACGTTGAACTCCACGCTGTGGTTCCGCAGCATTTCGAGCCCCGCCCATGCGCGGTGAAACGAGGGCCTGCCCGCGTGGTCGAGTCGGAAGCTGTCGTGCCATTGCGGCGGGCCGTCCAGACTCACGCCGACCAGCACATTATTCTCAGCGAAGAACTCGCACCATTCGTCGTTGAGCAGCGTTCCGTTGGTCTGAAAGCTGTTGACGACATTTTGTCCGTCAGTTTTGTAGTGTTGCTGAAGCTCAACGGCGCGTCGGAAGAAGTCCAGCCCGGCTAGGGTCGGTTCGCCGCCCTGCCAATTAAAATCGCAATGAACCGGCATGGCCTGAAGATACTGGCGGGTGTAGCTTTCCAGCACGTCGTCGGACATCTCAAAGCGGTTGACGCCGGGATAGAGCGCCTTGGGCTTGTGCGTATAGTAACAGTATGAGCAGTTGAGATTGCACGTGCCGCATACCGGCTTGCACATGATGTTGAACGGTGGCAACTGACTGGCCATGATCTTAGCTTCTCCGAACGGCTAGCAGACGTTCCCGTCCGGCGTATCAGCTCTGCGATTATACCCGATGGGCCGATCTGCTCCTACCGCCGGCTGAGCTCTGTGTAGATGTCGTAGTAGTACAAGGCATTTTCGACTGGGACGTTGGGCGGGATGTGGCCGGAGATACACATGAAGTATCCGGGGCAATCGCGCCCAAGCGAAATGCAGCGCTGAACTTCAGCTCGGATGTCGTCTTTTGTGCCGAAGGTCAGCGGGCGGCAGTCGCCGTTGCCAATGATTACGTGCGTTTGCCCGAACATCTCGGTCATGTATTTCAGGTCTGTGAAGCACTCGAACCAGAAGCCCGCGCAGCCGCAATCGGCGATATTTCTGGCGAACTGCGTGTAGTCGCCGTCGCACATGAACAGTACCTTCTTTCCGGCCTCGACGGCCGGGGCCCACATGCGCTTGATGTTGGGGAACACGTGCGCACGATAGAAGTCCGGGTCCAGGAAAGGGCCTTCGGTCCAGACCATGTCGTCGTGGCAGTACAATACGGGTGCGTCGCATTCGGCGACGGCGTCGTAGTATTGCTGCATCCAATCGGCGCAGCGATCGCAAAGTTTGCCGAAAGCCTGTGGGTCCGTGCCGGCCATAGTCAGCAGCATATCCCAGCCGAAGATGAAAATGAGGGCGCTGATAAGCGTCGGGTATATACCGGTGGTGTTGACCACAGTCGGGAAGTCTCGGCATTGCCGGCTGTAGTGATCATTGAACATCTTGACCAGGGCGGCGTGGTCGTGGCGGCCGTACGTGGAGAAAAAATCCAGGGCAAGCGCCTCTTCGGGCGTGGCGAACGGACAAGGTGTCGGCAGGGCGAAGTCCCTGCCCTGCTGGGCGTACTCGGCGTGGCCCATGAACGTTGACTTGGCGGCGAAGATATCGCCGTAGACGGCGACGCCGAAGTAGATGTCGTAGTTCCAAGCCTTGATGAATTCCTTCATCGCATGGAATTGCAATTCGCTGTCAGAGTCGACATTCACGTCGATGCCGGTTACGGCATGAATCAAGTCCCAGTGATAGCTCTCGGCACTAGGCTCGTAGTGCGGAATCCGTGCAGGCTTTTCCAGATTGATCGCCGCCCAGCCGTCTTCGAACGACATATGCGCTCCTGTTATCTTCTGCTCAGCTCCGTGTAGACGTCGTAGTAATGCAGGGCGTTCTCGACAGGGATGTTTGGCGGCATGTGGCCGTTGATGCACATGAAGTATCCGGGGCACTCCCGGCCCAGGGACATGCAGCGCTGGACTTCGGCGCGGACATCGTCCTTGGTCCCGAACGTCAGCGGGCGACAATCGCCATTGCCTATCAGCACGTGCGTCTGGCCGAACGTTTCGACCATATATTTGAGGTCCGTGAAGCATTCGAACCAAAAGCCCGTCACACCGCAGTCGGCGACATCCTTAGCGAACTGCGTGTAGTCGCCGTCACAGACGAACAGTATCTTCTTGCCCGCCTCGACGAGCGGGGCAAAAAGCTTTTTCATATTCGGGAATAGGTACCGGCGATACCAACTCGGATGCAGGAAGGCCCCTTCTGTCCACACCATGTCGTCGTGGACCCACACCAGCTCGGCGTTGCTATCAGCGAGGGCGTTGTAGTGCCGTTGAATCCAGGCTGCATAGCGATTCACCACGTGACCGAATCCTTCCGGGTTCTCGCCCGCGGCCGTCAGAAGCATCTCCCAGCCGAAGACGGCGATCATTCCGCTCATGAGAGTATGGTAGATGCCCGTGCCCGGGACAATTCCGGGGTAGAATCGCTTCTCCCAATCGTAGGATTCGTTGAAGCCGCGCAGGAGCTGCCCGTGATCTAGCGAAGCGAACGCCTCCCACGGGTCCAGCGCCAGCGCCTGGGAGACGGTCTTGAACGGGCATTCTGTGGGGCGCTCGAAGTCGCGGCCGTACTGAGCGTATTCGGCATGCCCCATGTTCGTCCAGTTGTCGCCATAGGCGTTGGGTGGGAAGTAGCAAGCCATGTGCACGTCATAGTTCCACGCAGCCACGAAAGCAGCGCAGGCCTTTTCCCGGTCCTCGACCGGCGAATCGACGTCGATGTCCATGCCCGTCACCGCGGCCACCAGGGGACAGTGGTACCACTCGGCGCTCATCTCGGTATGGGGAATGCGCGCGGGCTTCTCCAGATTCAGCGCCGCCCAGCCGTCTTCGTAGGACATATTGTTGCTCTTTCGCGATACAACCTGCACCGGAAGGCTGACGGGATAACGGCACAATCAGCCCGTGCCATGAGCTGTGGTCAAGGCTTTGCTACTCTGCTCGGAGTTCGTACTTGCTGCAAGGGGTTGTGTCGAAGCTGTATATGTTATCTTCGACGGTTGTGCCGACCCGCTCGCCGGATTCGTCGAGGACGACCGTGCCACGTTCCCAGGGACTCTCCACGCGGCAGTGCTGGCCTTTCTCGCTGACGATGGACACGTTGCAAGTCAGGCCGTCCTTTCGGGCGGCACTTACGAGGAAGGCGCCCTCAGCTCGAAACGTGGTGAACCGCCCGTTCATCTTCGTCGGCCAGTCGGGAAAGATTCGGATCACGCCGTCCCAGCTTTGGAGCATCATTTCCTGAATGGGCGCGATGACGCCCAGGGATTCGCCGTATCCGCCGATGTAGCTGTGCGAGCCCACGCCCATTGCCCGCAATGCGCCGCCGGGTGTCATCCAGCGGTCGATGACGCCGCTGAGGCCTGCTACTTCCAGATCAGGCTGGAATATGCGGTTGTGAATGCTGATCATCGTCCACCACGGGATCATATTCGTCCCACCCATCCACGGGCCACACGTGCGATCGAGCTTCATGCCGGCGTCTTTCTTCTCGCGCGGAATGGCCGTACCGGCATCCGGTGCGACGAAGGCCGGCGGGTTGAGGTAGTAGCGATGCTTCTCTTCTTCACTGAAACCCAGCGCGTCCAAGTCGTCCACGACGACGAGGTTATCCAGCCTGTCCTGCCATTCGGCGCGGTGTTCCGGATCGATGTTCAACACCTCGGCGGCCTTGATGGCCGTCCGGAAACAATACTGGATGTGGCGGATCACCTGCGGCTGATCGAGGTAATCCTTCACCTTGCCGGTGTAATACGACTCGCCCTGACAAGATGGGAATGCGTGGTATTTGCCGTCGTCCCATTTTTCCAGGAAGTCGGCGTAGAAAAGCGCCGCGTCGCGGATGACCGGGTAACCGACCTCTGCAAGCCAGTCGTTGTCGACCGTGTAGAGATAACGCCGCCAGTAGTCGCCTGCGACCCAGCCGGTCATATATGCCATGCGACATAGCGCGCCCGTGCCGTAAGGGTCGTCGGCGACGGGGAAGGGGTAACCCGCGAGCTGAATGAAAACGCCTCGGCAGTCCCAGTAGTCGCGTGCGATCTTTCGACCGATGTTGACCATGTGGGCCATGCCCGGAAAATAGGAGTCACCCAAGTCGATCTGGTTGGCCTGGTAGTCGCCCCAGAAAACCTGCTGGAAATTGAAGTTCATATGGTAGTCACCGTGCCACAGAGAGTAGTCCTGCACGGTGGATGGCAGGCCCAGCCCGGGGCACGGCACGTCGCCTCGATAAGCGCTTCGCCGGACATGCAGCGTGTTGTACCAGCAGGCCTCCAGCACCTTGTCATCCATTTCAACGGAGGATCGTGACCAGAACTCCTTGGCGTAGTCTTGGGCTCCTTTGAATAACTGCTTGAGGTGAGGGGTCGGGTCGTCGCCCATTGCCTTGGCGACTCGCGCCAATTCGCCTTCGACGCCGCCGGCGTCGGTGCTGGTCGGCACGGCCACGCCGACCCAGCCTTCCAGAAGATCATCGCCCTTGCGGAACAGGTGCAGGTGGGCTTCGCCTGTGTTGTAGGTGTTTACCGGCTCGATGTCGAAGTCCGCGGTGAAAGGCGCCATCGCGTAGCGGAAACCGTCGGCGAACTCGATATCCGGGTAGAAACGCTGCTCGATGACCGTCCGCCCAGCGATCTCCGTTACGGTTGGAGTGGGCAAGGGCGTGCACTTGCCGGAGTCAATCGAGCCCCAGTAGTACTTGTATCGAGCTCGCTTGTACAGGCGGGCGGCCGCCTGCTCGACCGGCGGGTCCGCCCACCGATACAGGGAGAACCAGACGGGTGGGAAGCCGCCGATAGCCGTGGTGTCGGTCCAGTTTTCGACGCGCCAATTGACAACTAATGCGTTTGTCGGCGGGGCTGAGACTGCGCAGCGGCAGATGATCTTCTGGCCTTCGTCCCACCAGACTTTGATCTCGGCTTGACCCTTTTCGATGTAAACGCGCTGAGCTATGCGGGGGGTGGATAGATCAGCAGGCCAGCGAAGCGCCAACTCGCCAACGGGCTTGGGGCAAGGATAAGGCCGACACGCGTAAGCAGGCCAGCCGTCGCACAGTTCCTTCATCCGTTTGGCGTCAGCGGTGCCCTTGGTGGCTTCGGCGTCGCCATAGACGTATTCATGGCTGACCCATCCCTCGTCGCGAATGCCGCGGGCGATTTCCTTGATGTGGGCAGGTCGAGGGCACGCATCCAGGTCCAGCCGGCGATCCCAGACGTCGTTCTTACCAAACCGCCAGCGGATTTCGTCAGCCGCCTGATAGATGCTTACCGACAAGTCACCGTTGCCAATGATCAAGCCGTCTTCGGGTTCCAGTATGAGACGGTCAATTTCGATCTTGTGCATTGCAGAGCCTTCCTCTCGCTGCAGCATTTTTCCAGCCTCGGATCGTTCTTCAACGCCCGACTATTCATGGTTCAAGGGACTGGGACCGGGGGTCAAGGACTTTCTCTCGCCTGCCAGGTGCGGGTGTCGATGATCTGTCCCGTGGGCGTGATTGCAGTCATGGTGCAGGTATCGCCGCTCGTTTCCAGTAGGCAATAGTGATACTTGGTTACGAAAACCGCTGAGTAAGGATTATTTTCCTCGGCGTTTTCCGCCCGCTGTTTCAACGGCGCGCCGGCGCCTGCCGTGACCACCTGCGTAACGCCGCATGGCGGTTCGGTGCGTTCGTAGCAGTGATAGTGTCCGGCGATCATTGCCGTAGCATTGTACTTGGCAAGCAGCGGCATAATGACGGTCTGAGCCTGGTGGATTATGGCGTCGTACGGCTGGCCCTGCTCGTTAAGGTCGCCGCTTTGATTGGACGTCCAGCCGGGGTAGTGGCTGAACAGGAAAATGAACTTCGCATTTGACTGAGCAAGGACGTTCTCGAGCCAGTTGTAATTATCCGTACCGACGGCGAAGCTTTCGTATCCGACGATGCCTATCAGCAGCACGTCGTCCTTGGTTTGGTACCAGTTCAGCCCGCGGCCGTCGGTCGTGGGTGAGTAGAAGAGCTCATTGTATACAGGTGCACCGTTCTCATGATTGCCGATGACCGGGTACATGGGCGACTTTCGGAACAGATCTCTCGAGGGGCCTATGAACTGCTCGTCCCATTCCCAATCGAGTTCGCCGGAAGTCACCATGTCGCCAACGAAGATAACGAGGTCCGGTTCGGCTTTGGATACCGCGCCAGCCACCTGCCGCCAGGGCTGAACCAGTGTTCGGCTGTCTCCCATTGCGACGAATTTCAAGCCCCTGCCGGAGGCAGGCGTCCAGATGTTTGCGTCGTACCAGGGCGTCTTTCTGACGACACCGTCACGAGATGCCTCCATACGGTAGCGGAACGGTTCGTTCAGGCGGTGCGGGGCCTTGAACCGATGTAGCAGCTTGCGGGGCGATGTGGAGACAGTTTCCCAGGTCACCTGCGACGACTCCGCTGCGGCCACACGCAGCGTCACCTCGGCGGGGATATTCGTTCTGCAGATGACGGTGAAGTAGCCTTCATCGTAAGCGCCGAGCACCGGACCTGTCTGGAATGCCAGATCATCCACGGTGAGCACTGTGAGCGACAACTTCATGGAAAACCGCTTGGCTTGCGCCTTTTCATTTACTACGCGTATCGTACCCAGGAGCACATTCGTGCCTTCGACGAGCATTCCTCTGTCGATTCCGGGAACGGCCTTATAGACCATGCCCTCAATGGGCTTGGTGATCGGCTGGCCGTTAAGGGTGAACGGGAATATCACTCGCGGATCCAGACTGTGGGACAGGTTCACAGAGGCGATATCCCAAGTATGGTAGACCTGAAACTCAGCCTTGACGACTATCTCTTCCTGCGCCCCTGGCTGGATAGTTGGCGGGCGGGTGGAGAAAGTCTCCCCGCCGTCGGTGCTGTACTGCAGGGCGACGCCATTAAGCAGGTCAGCAGGCTCGGCGAAACAGCCGGCCAGGACGCCAAACATCAACATCACCACGCAACTTCTCATGCGATTGAACATTTCAGATACTTCCTCCACTGGCGCCGGGTCACCTCGGCATCGTCCGTAGCCTGTCCGACAGGCCTGTATGGCAGGCAAGTTATACTCCTGTATGGGCTGCTGCAAGGCCTTAATGCCGAACCGCCGGCTCAGAAGTCTTGGGGCCTCGGCTGCAGGCGGCTTGTCACTGCACAGGCGATGTGCTCTAATGTCGCGGGATCGCGATCAATACCAACACAGGAGTGTTCCTTCCATGACAAAGGCAGATTCTTTCGCGGCCAGGCAGGCCCCTGAGTGGGCGAGGGTCGACCTTTCGCAGATTCCGGACATAGTCGTGCCTCCGCCGGGGCCCGCCAGTGCCGAATGTCACCGCCGGTGCACGGAGTACTTCAAGGGCCTCAGCTCGCAGGTGAAGCTCTTTCCGGTGGCGTTCGATTCCGGTGAGGGCTGTGTACTCACTGACGTTGACGGTAACCGGTACCTGGACTTTTCATCCGGCATCTATGTTACCACGCTGGGCCACTGTCATCCAAAGGTCAGCGAGGCCATCGCCAAGTACGCCCACAAGCTGATGAACTGCCATGACTTTTCCACGCCGATAAAGACGGCCCTCGTGGAGAAACTTTCGGAGGTCCTGCCGGGAGACCTGAACGGCTTTCAGTTTTATGACTCGGGAACGACGGCAGTGGAAGCAGGCCTGCGCGTCATGCGCGCGGCGACGGGCCACCACGAGATGGTGTCATGCTTTTACGACTACCACGGCAAGACCTACGGCAGCGTTTCGCTGGGGCACGTGCGATCGTTCGTATACGGGCCGACGAGGGCTCCGGGCTTCCACATGGTTCCCCGCCCTGACGTGTACCGTCCGCTGTGGACCAAGTCCGACGGTTCGATCGACACCGACAAGTATATTGCGTTCTACGAGCAGTACCTCGACAAGGCAACGGTTCATGATGTTGCCGGCTTCGTGCTTGAACCGATCCAAGGCTGGGGCGGCACGATAATGCCGCCGGACGACTTCTTCCCCAAGTTGCGGCAGTTCTGCGACGAAAGGGGCGTTCTTCTGATGGCTGACGAGGTGCTGACAAGCTGGGGCAGGACGGGCAAGTGGCTGTGTATGGAACACTGGGGAGTCGTGCCGGACATCGCCACCATCGGCAAGGGCTTCGGCAACGGTTTCCCGGTGACATGCGTTGCGGTCCGCGACAAGTACAAGGAGAACTTCGAGTCTATCTCCGCCTCCAGCAGCTACGGTGGCAACCCGATGGCGTGTGCAGCCGCCCTTGCCAGCACGGAAGTCATTGAGCAGGAGAACCTGCTCGCGCGGTCGGTGCACCTGGGCGAAATAGCGCAGAAACGCATGGAGCAGATGAAATCCGAACACTCCATCGTTGGCGACGTGCGCGCGAAAGGCTGCCTGATGGGCATTGAGTTGGTAAGAGACCGCGCGACCAAAGAGCCGTTCGAAGAGGCCGGTGAGTTGGTATACAAGAAGGCCTTCCAGAAAGGCCTGGCGTGGATACCCGCTGGGCATATTCTGCGGATGAGCCCGCCGATCGTAATGGACGACGAGGCACTGATGAAGGGCCTGGACATAATAGATGAAGCGATCGGAGAGACCGCCAAAGAGCTCTGCTAGGAGATCAGGCGATGAGGACAGTTCGCTTCGGCATAATCGGCTGTGGTTTGATGGGGCGGGAGTTTGCAAGCGCCGCAGCGCGCTGGTGCCACCTGCCTGAGATGCTGGCCAGACCTGAGATCGTCGCGGTGTGCGACAGCAATACCGACGTGCTAGGCTGGTACACGGACAATTTTCCGGCGGCTACGTTGGCTACAGACGATTACCATGAACTGTTGGCAAGCGAGGCCGTCGAGGCCGTCTACGTGGCTGTGCCGCACGACCTCCACCGGCAAATCTACTGCGACGTGATCTCTTCCGGCAGGCACCTGATGGGCGAGAAGCCGTTCGGCATCGACAAGCCCGCCAACGATGCGATCCTCGCCTGCGTCGCTAAGCATCCGGACGTGCTGGTTCGCTGCAGCAGCGAGTTCCCGTTCTACCCAGCCGTCCAGCGGATCGGGCGCATGATCGAGGCTGGGGCGTTCGGGCGGATTATTGAGGTAAATACCGGGTTCATGCACTCAAGCGACCTGGACCCTGAAAAGCCTATCAACTGGAAGCGGATGATAGATCGCAACGGGGAGTACGGCTGCATGGGCGACCTCGGCATGCACGCCTGCCACGTGCCGTTCCGCGCGGGATGGCGGCCTAGGAACGTGCGGGCCGTGCTTTCCAACATCATGACCGAGCGGCCCGACGGGAAGGGCGGACGAGTGCCGTGTGAGACATGGGACAACGCAACGCTCCTGTGCGAAGCTGCGGGCGACGACGGGGCGGTGTTCCCGTGGACGCTCAAGACCCAGCGCATCGCCCCCGGTGAGACGAACAGTTGGTACGTGGAGATCAAAGGCACAAGCGCCTGCGCCCGATTCTCAACGACCAACCCACGGCGGCTGGAGGTGCTGGAATACACGGGTGGGGAGCAGGCCTGGAGGCAGATCGACATGGGGCATCAGACTGCCTACAAGAGCATCACAGGGGGGATATTTGAGGCGGGCTTTTCCGACGCTGTTCTGCAGATGTGGGCGGCGTTCATGCATGAGCTTTCCGGGGGGACCGGCAGGGGCGCATTCACCACGTGCGTCAGGCCGGAGGAAACCGCCCTCAGCCACGCGTTGTTCACTGCAGCTCTGGCCAGTCAGTGTAACTGCAGTGTTGAGGCCGTATAGCTGGCGTGATATGCGTCCAGACGGTCTTTTGGCGGCATTATGGGCGGGTGAATCGCCGCTAGGGCACAATTTCCGTACCAGCCTGGCCTTGGACGGCTAGCTTTCCCTGGTCGAGTCGCGCGATGACGGCCCGCCGTCCGCCGTTGCGGACGAACTGCAAGGCGGCCTCCACCTTGGGGGCCATCGAACCGACACCGAGCTGCCCGCTTGCAAGCAGTTCCTGGGCCTGGGCAGCGTTGAGTTTGCGAACGGGCATCTGTTTGGGGGTGGCGAAGTCAGTGTAGACACAATCCACGTCGGTAAGCATCATCAGGACTACGGCGCCGATATCGCGGGCGAGGATGGCTGCCGCAAGGTCCTTATCGATGACGGCATCTACGCCTTCCAGCCCCAACGTCGGGTGGCGGTATACGGGGGTACCCCCTCCTCCGGCGGCGATTACCAGATGGCCCTGTGATACCAGGGAGCGGATGACAGGGCTTTCGACGATTTCCAGGGGTCTGGGTGAGGCTATGACGCACCGCCAGCCGTAACGCGAGCGCGTGATATTCCAGCCCATCTGCTCGGCTATGATGTGGGCCGTTTTGTCGTCCATCGCCCGACCGATGGGCTTTGTTGGGTGGTGAAGCGTAGGGTCGTCCGGGTCGACGAGGACTTGTGTGACGACCGTTACGACCTGGCGGGGTACGCCTGCCCTTGCCAGGGCGTTCTGCAGAGACTGCTGGATCATGTAGCCGATCCAGCCCTCCGTACCGGCGACCAGGACGCCAAGGGGCAATGGAGGCACGTTTTCGCGGGCCATTTCCTGTCGCACCATCTCGTTGCCCACCTGGGGGCCGTTGCCGTGCACGATCGCGATCTGCCAACCGTTGGCTGCCAGCTCGACAATGGCGCCGAGACTCTCGCGAGTGTGAGCGAACTGCTCGGTGATGGTTCCTTCCTGGCCTTCTGGCGCAAGGGCGTTGCCCCCCAGGGCTATTACAATAGTGTGCATATGGTCGCTCTTCTCGGCAAGCAGATTGCACAAGACCGGATTTGCCCGGCCATGCACATTAGTAATCGGCGAGCACGGGAAGGATCGTTAAGTAATCGCTTAGGAACGGCATGGTGGCGCAGGGCGAGGCCGCGCCGTCAGGTGACCGAAGATTTGTCCTTGTCGCGCAGGCTTAGCTTGCTAACATCAATACTTTCAATATCATCGCGGAGAGCACCCCATGCTGGAACTTGCTAAGTTCTTAACACCGGAACGTGTCATACTGTTGTCGGCAACTACCAAGGCTGAGGTGCTCGCTGAGCTGATGGAGGTCATCATTGCGTACAACGGCGCCGTAGACCGGGAGGAACTAGCCCGGGAGGTCGCCAGGCGGGAGGAGATGATGAGCACTGGAATCGGCAACAAGATTGCGATTCCGCATGTCAGAATGGAAGGCATGAACAAAGCCACTATGGCCGTCGGCGTCAGCAGGAAGGGCATCGCCGATTATGAAAGCCTCGACAAGCAGCCTGTGCACATCGTCATAATGATCGCCGCGCCAAAAGGTGAGCACGAAACATACATTCGCCTGCTGGCGCAGGTGGCTGAGGCGCTCAAGGAGGCAGACCTTCGTGAGCAAATAATTAATGCCGACGATCCGGCGACCGTTCACAGGATACTTACAGGCGGCGGAAATGAATGACAATTCTGGCTGGTATAATCGAAGCTGAATCCCACTTGCGCATTCTGCCAATTGTTGGGGGCGCGCTGCTTTTCGGCACGATAGGGGCAAGAGTATTCCAACTTATCCGTTTTCCGCAGGTGGTCGGTTACATAATCATTGGGTTGGTACTTGGTCGGTCAGGCTTCGAGTTGATAGACGAAGGGACGATTGACGCTCTCCGGCCTTTCAATTTCTTTGCATTGGGCATTATTGGTTTCATGATCGGAGGGGAACTGCACCGCGATGTTTTTCGCAAGTACGGCAAGCAATTCGTCGGGATACTGCTGTCAGAAGGGATAGGTGCGTTCCTGGTTGTAAGCATCCTGTCCACAGCGCTTCTGGCACTCGTAACGAGGGAACTGGCAGCATCGGTGGCCGTTGGCATCGTACTCGGCGCTTTGTCGTCTGCAACGGCGCCGGCTGCTACCGTTGAGGTTCTGCGCGAGTACAAGACGCGCGGCGTGCTGACGACGGCGGTTTATGCGGTCGTGGCCATGGACGACGGCTTGGCGCTCATACTTTACGGTGTTGCCACGAGCATAGCGGGGCTGATTGTGTCTCCCGGCGGAAGCGGTGCCGATGGAGGACTCGTAGCGGCGTTGGGCGAGGCGCTCTACAAGCTTATTACGGCGGTTGCCGTTGGGGTACTGGCGGGGATAGCCCTGAACTTCATTCTCCGCCGTGGGCGCGACCGCGAAAAAGCGCTTACGTACATCATCGGATCTCTGGCTTTGGTGATCGGTCTATGCGGGCTGCTGAAAGTTGATGAGATCCTGGCGGCGATGGCGCTGGGCGTTGTGATAGTCAACCTCGCGCCTCGGCGAAGTTACTCCGCATTTGAAGTAGTTGAGCGATTTGCTCCGCCAATATATGTGCTGTTTTTCGTGATAGTTGGCGCACACGTAGAAGTGGTTGGCATGGGGCTGTGGATGCTTGGGTTGGCTGTAGCTTACGTTGTGGGCAGATCCCTCGGCAAGATGCTGGGTGTCAATATTGGCGCGCGAGCGACGAAATCTCCGGCAGTGCTTCGAAAATACCTGGGCCTTTGTCTTTTCAGCCAGGGGGGAGTAGCCATAGGCTTAGCCCTGGCGGCAGGAGATCGGTTTGCCTCAGTTGCCTTGGGCAGCGTGGCGATTGGTTCAATCATCATGACGACCATTACGATGACGACTCTGCTGGTAGAGATACTCGGTCCGCCCGCCGTCAAGTTCGCCATGTGCAAGGCAGGCGAAGTGGGTCTGAATGTTACCGAAGAAGACTTGATGGCCTCCCACACAGTAGCCGACATGATGAACTCATCGCCCCCGACATTCCAGGAAAGCGCGCCGTTGGCCGTGGTTCTTCGGACGATATCGGATACCGATGCGGCCAGTTACCCGGTCGTCAGCGAGGATAATAGCCTGTCCGGTGTTATCAGCCTTTCCGATCTCAAGCAGAGCTTCGGGGCTGAGGGGCTCACGGCCTGGCTGGTGGCGTTCGACCTAATGCGACCGGCCGCAGACACCATAGACAGCAGTGCACCGTTAACCGAAGCTGTCACGCGCATGCGGGAACAGGGCTTGGAGTGTCTGCCTGTGCTGGCGAGCAAAGACGATCCCAGATTGGTCGGCATGATCGAATTACGAGCCATCAGCAGAAAGCTGTCGCAGGAGATATTGCGGCGTCATCGGCTTGCCGAGAACGGCGCGATCTAGCCGACCGTATCGAAACATAGGTTACGTTGCCGACAGGATCGTCACTATGGCTGAGGGAAAGATCAGCACCAGGATTCGGGTCCGGTACAGTGAGACCGACCAGATGGGCACGTTCTACAATTCACGCGCCCTTGAGTGGTTTGAATGCGGCCGGACGGAATTGTTGCGGGCCAGCGGGGTGCCGTACCGGGACATGGAATCGCGCGGTCTGATGTTGCCGATAGTCGAAAGCCATGTTGAGTATCTTGGCCGAGCCCAATACGACGACGAATTAGTGATTTTCACCGCGGTGAGAATGGGTGGCAGGGCGCGGGTTAGATTCGACGTAGCGATTCTCCAAGCCGATACTCACCAGCCGGTCTCTCGCGGATGGACCGTTCACGCCATAACTTCTTTGGAAGGCAAAGCCGTTCGTCCTCCGCAATGGTTCCTGGCAGCAATCCAGCGCGCTGGCCAGTTATAATCTCCTAAACAAGTGGCAGATACATGGCTTCGACGCCCTGCATGCCCCAAAGAGTGTCTGCGCCAACACATCGGGCCGTTGCCATGGTAAAACCCCGGCTGTAACTTCCGATAAAATAGGCACATATGATGATATTACAGTACTAGATATTGCCATACTGCGTTTGCACAAGTAGTATTTTGTATAAAAATAAAGGTAAATACCTTCTTTACGCGGCTGTGCTCCATGTTGTATTCTAGAAAAGTGAAGCCGGTGCAGAGCTGCTGGCCCAACGGGAACTCTGCGCGGCAGGCTCTGTTACCGGCGACGTGAGGGCGGAGGCCATCGGGATAAAAACGTGAGGCCTTCGTTGGTCGGGGAGGTCGCGCGGTTGACGGACGACGGTGCAAAGCGCTTCACGGACGAGAAAGGAGAAGGGCGGTCGTGTTGAACAGCGGCCGCCCTTTTTTTTGTTGCCGTACAAGAAAACAGCAGTGCTATGCATGCTGCGCTGTCTTTGTGGCCATTTGCCGGGCTACATCAGCGCCGAGTTGACGGCACTTGTCCAAGGCCGACTCGTCAGGGACGTACTTGACCTTTAAACCGTCACCTATTACTTCCAGGCCCATGTCGACCAAGATGTCGTGGACCTGTTTGACGGCTTCTCCACCCCAACCGAATGATCCAAAGGCTGCGGCAACCATGTTCTTGGGTCTTAAGCCACGAATATACGTCAGAACATCGGCTACGGTCGGGAACATCACATTGTTGATCGTTGGCGAGCCCACAATTAATGCGCCAGCCTGAAGGAGTTCTGTAGCGATGTCCGAACGATGACACCCGGCTATGGGCATCACCTTCGCTTCCGCGCCTTCTTGGGTCAGGCCCTCCTGAATGAGATGAGCCATGCGCCCTGTACTGCCCCACATCGTGTCATAGACGACAACGGCGCGTCGGGTAGGCTCCTGGGTTGCCCAGCAGCGATAGGCACCAAGTATCCACTGAATATCTTCCTGCCTCCGGTAGATAGGCCCGTGGTCGGGGGCGAGAATCTGTAGGGGCAGATTCAGCGTTTCAAGCTTATCCAACATCCTGATCACAAACTTCGACAACGGCAAGAGGATATTGGCGTAATACTTGCGTGCCTCGTATTGAAGGACTGACGGCGTCACCTCGTCGGCGAACAATTCGGCCGTCGCCAGATGCATGCCGAATCCATCCTGGCTGAACAGCAGTTGGTCCTTGTGCAGGTAGCTGACCATGCTGTCGGGCCAATGGCACATTTTCGTTTCGGCGAAGGTGACAGTTTCGTCGCCCAGATCCAACTGCTGGCCATCGGCCACACTTGTGATCTTGCCGTCCGTATGGAAGTGGGCTTCCAGTGCATTGACCCCAGACTTTGAGGCATATACCGCTGTTGGCTTCAAGGCCTGGATCGTTCTTGGCAGAGAGCCGGAGTGATCCATCTCGGCGTGATTGGAGATTATTACCTCTATCTTCTGCGGATCAACCACCGAGGCGATTCTCGCCATCATCTCATCGAAAAAGGGCGCCTTCACCGTGTCAACCAGAGTCACCTTGTCGGCGAGGACCAGATAGGCGTTGTATGTGCTGCCACGTTGGGTAAGGTAGCCGTGGAAGTTGCGGACGTTCCAGTCAATTGCGCCGACCCAGTAGACACGGTCGGTCACCCTGAGAGCTTTAAAGGTCTCTGCCATTGTGGCCATCTCCTGCGGTTTAGTTGGGGCTATGCTAGTATTGTGCGTCCATGCAAGACGGTATCAGGACCGACGAGCCGCAGGTGATTTTCTATGGCGCTGCCTGGCCTTTGGCCGGAGGAGGCGTGAAAACTCTTGTCGCCAGCTCACGGTCCAGCAGGAATAACCCGCCCGGCGCATCAGCCATGAGCTTGAGTTTCTGCACAACCTCGTCGGCGGAGGACTCTTCCTCCACTTGCTCGGTGACGAACCACTCAAGGAATATCTTGGAGGCGTGATCTCGCACCTCATTGGCCAGATCTACAAGATGGTTGATCAGACTAGTGACCTTTTGCTCATGGGCGTAAGCGGCCTGAAAGACCGCCAGGGGTGAATCCCAATCTGTCGGAGGTCCGTCGATGACTCGAAAAAGAACACGTCCGTTGCGCTCGTTAATGAAATCGGCAAACTTTATCGCGTGGACCATCTCTTCCTGGACCTGGCAACGCATCCAGTGAGCGAAACCGGCCAAATTTATGGAATCAAAATAGTACGCCATCGACCAGTAGAGGTAGGCCGAATAAGTCTCAGCGTTTATCTGGTCGTTGAAAGCATCCTGGATCTTCTTGTCAATCATCGCTATTCCTTTCCCTTCTCTGTTTAGTGGACTAAGTTTCCCTTGGTGTAGACATGCCGGCGCACCGGCTACCGCAGTGGTTTAGCCGGCAGCCGGCCCTGCTATTAAATCATTCTAGCAGCGAATCGGCCAACGCACGCCCCTGTCAGATCGAAAACATCTGCCGTGTATCAGTTTTTCCACAGGCCGTGAATGTTGCAGTACTCCCGTGCGGTCACTCCCGCCGCCTTCGTGCAGGCGAATGCGGCCTCAGGAGCGTCGCCGGGCTTGAGGAACTGCCGACACGCCTTGCCGTTGACTAGCACCTCTATCCACTCGATGAAGTGCTTCTTTTCCATCGGGTGGGCAGCATTCTGGCCGATTCGGACCTTGACGCCGCCGTCGATTTTCTCGATGAACGGCACGTGTTTTTCGGTGGTGGCGTCCTCGGTTTTTTCTTCCATACGCCTCATTTCCTGGTGGCAGCAGTTAAGTTCACCTGCGCCTTCATCCAGGACTTCAACGATAATGCCGCAAACTTCACACTTGTAGATAGACAGCTTTTCGGTCATCGGAGGTATCCTTTCGAACCAGTGATCCAATGATTCTGCGATGCTCGGACACGTCAGTCTGCCTGCACTGATGCTATTGGAGCAGACTCACCGCCGCCGCAAGGGCCGCGTCGTAATTTGGTTCGCTTGTCATCTCGGGTACTATTTCGATGTACTTGATGGTTCCGTCTCGGTCCACGACAAAGACGCTTCTGGTAAGTAGGCGAAGCTCCTTTATCAGCACGCCATAGGCCTCCCCGAATGCTGCGTCGCGATGGTCAGAGAGGGTCTGGATATTCTCCACGTTGCCCTGGAACATCCAACGTTTCTGGGCAAAGGGCAGGTCCATGCTGATTGTCAGCACGGCGATGTCTTCGCCGAGCTTGCCGGCCTCTTCGTTGAATCGCCTGGTCTGTATGTCGCACACCGGGGTGTCCAGTGAAGGTACGACGGAGATGATCTGTACCTTGCCGGCGAAAGACGACAGCAACACGGGCGAAAGGTCGTTGTCCAGCAGCACTGCGTCGGGCGCCTGATCGCCGGGCGACAGCTCCGGGCCTATGAGAGTCAGAGGATTGCCGTGAAAAGTAACTGCGCCAGTTCGTTCATTCATAGCTGTTGTCCTTCCATCCGAGCGTGCGGCGCTCTCATCCAGGGCTTTGCGAAGCACCGGCGCAGGTGTTAGGCCCGCCCAGCGCTGTTGCTCCTGCCCATTGTTGAAAAGTATCAATGTCGGATACTGTTGCAGTTCATAGCGCCCGACAAGACCGGGCGCTTCGTCTACGTTAACCGAAAAAAACTCTACCTCATCGCCGAGGTCGTGCTGGAGTTGATCGATCGTTGGTTTCATCTGTTCGCACGTGGGGGACCATGGCGCGAAGAAGTTGACCAGCATAGGCCTCGATGCCCCGTGCAATCGCTCGTGGAACTTCTCTGATATCGTGCCCCCGGCATGCGTTGCGTCTGTCCCGCAGCCGAGCGAGGCGAGCATAATGATCACGCTCACAATAGCTACTGTCAGTTTCATCAGATCTCTCCCTGGCTGTTGCTGCCGCTTGCTCAGCATCGTAGCTTGGCTAATTGGCGCCTGTGTCTACTGGCGATGCCGCGTAACCCAATTGTTCTATAACCGACACGCACGTATCCACGTCGATGTCATGGCCACCTATTCTCGCCAGTCCGGATGCCAAATCCACCTCAGCAGACTGCACCCCGGCCGTTTCCATCAATGCCAGTCGAATACTGTTAACGCAATGAATGCAGTGCATCCCGGTGATCTGAATAGCGACTTTCCGGCCCTGCTCGGCGTGCGGCTGTCCCGGGGCGTCGAAAACGGCCTTCGGTTCGCTTAGATCGTCGTGGGCGAGACGTTTGGGGGCAGACAGGGCGAAGCCCAGCACACCCAACAGCGCAACAGCGGCCGTGTTACGGACCCACGGCGACATCATCGACATTGTCGGCGGGGCGGGTGGCTCGGTGTACCCAGCCTTGAAGATGTAGTCCAAGAGTAATCCGCTCGCCAGCGCCATTACCGCCACCGTAAGCAGGTAGGAAATCACCGTGCGCCGGCCCATGATCTGCCATATGGTCGCCAGGGCGGCTGCATTTGTAGCCGGCCCCGTCATCAGGAACACCAGCGCCGTGCCCGGCGAGACGCCTCTGTCAATAAGGACCGCAGCCACCGGCACCGACGCCGTCGCGCACACATAAACCGGAATGCCGAGAGCCATCATGATCAGCATTCCGACAATCCCGCCACCCATGAGAGCTTCCAGCTTCTGGCTGAAATGACCGTGCGGCGTAATAACCGCAGATATTAACGCCGCAATTATCAGCCCAGCCAGCAGTGATTTGCCGATGTCTCGGGGCAGGACCACGAAACCATATTGTAATACTCGCCGCAACCAATGACCTTTGCGCGTAGTGCAACACTCCTCGTTGCAGGTGGCGGATGCAGTGCTCCGGCCAAGCCTGTCGGGGTCTATCAGGTCGACCATCCCACCGCCTATCACTCCGCTGACGAGGGCGATGACGGGGCGAAAGACCGCGTAGACGGGCCCCAGCAGACTGAAAGTTACGAAAATACTGTCAACACCTGTCTGTGGTGTGGAAATCAGGAACGCTGTGGTGGCGCCCTTGCTGGCGCCATGCCTGCGAAGGGAAGCGGAGACAGGTATGACGCCGCACGAACACAACGGCAGTGGCACGCCAAAAGCCGAGGCCTTCAGCACCGGCCAAAATCCTGGCCCACCGAGGTGCTGCTCTATCAGTCTAGGCGATATCAGCACGCTTAATGCGCCGGCCGCCAAGAAGCCAAACAACAGGTACGGCGACATTTCACTAAGGACACCCCAGAACTCACGGGGGATTTCCATCAACCATTCCGGCATAGCGTGTGGCGCCTTTTGATCTTCTCATTATAGCCCATCTGCGGGCCCGTGAACGACGGGTCTTGCACAGTCTCTGCGGTGCCGTTGCATAAGCTTATTCGGCGAACGTTTCATAGAGCTCCTTCTTCACGCCGCAGACCGGGCACTTGTCCGGCAGATGGCCCTCTATCGTGTGCCCGCAGCGTGTGCAGATGTGCACAGGCCCGAGCTCCACGTCTTCGCCGCTGTCAACAGCTTTTTTGGCACGGGTGTACATGTCGGCGTGGATGCGTTCTGCTGCGATGGCATATCCCATGGACTGTTCGGCCGCCGCTTCCCTCTGCATCCTGGCTACTTCAAGGTAAGCGGGGTACATCTCGTTGATCTCGAAAGTCTCGCCGGCTATCGCCCCGGCAAGGTTCTCGCTGGTCGATCCCAGCCCAAATCCGCCGCCGGACGCCACCAGGAAAGCGCCCCCTATGTCCGCCATGGCGTTGAAGTGGCCGGTGGCATGAGCCTGCTCCGCACGGGAGATGGCCCGAAATAATCTCGCCACGTTCGTGAAGCGGTCTTTTGCCGCTTTGTCCGCCCATATCTTGTAGCGCATATGGGCCATCGACTCTCCGCCGAACGCGCTCCGCAAATTGCCGGCTGTCATTTCATGCATGGTAAATCTCCAAGAAAATAGCTCTCAGTATGTCACAACTGTATCAGTTCGATGTTGCCGGGCAACCTTGGCAATAGGCCGCGCTATCTGCTGTGTCGATCTGTTTGGTCATTGTAGCCGTCGGCATGCGACTTGTGCCAATTCCAGGCGTCCGCGACGATCGTCGGCAGGTCGGCATGCTTAGGCCGCCAGCCCAGCTCGTCCATTGCCTTGCCGCTGGAAGCGATCAACGTGGCCGGGTCTCCGGGCCGGCGAGGCCCGATATCGGCGGGGATGTCGTGGCCTGTGACGGCGCGACAAGTGTCGATGACCTGTTTAACTGAGAATCCGGCCCCGTTGCCCAGATTGTACGCCTTCGCGGCGCCCGGCTCGATGGCATCAGCCGCCAGCAAATGGGCGTCGGCAAGATCACAGACGTGGATGTAGTCCCGAACGCAGGTGCCGTCCGGCGTGTCGTAGTCATCGCCGTAGATCGAGGCCCTTTCACGCTGGCCTAGCGGCACCTGCAATATCAGCGGTACCAGGTGCGTCTCCGGGTCGTGGGCCTCGCCTATGTCGCCGGCTGGGTGGGCGCCGGCCACATTGAAGTACCGTAGCGACACGAAGCCCATGTCGTAGGCGGCGGCGTAGGCAGGCAGCATGAGCTCAACGCATAATTTGCTCGCACCGTAGGGGTTGATCGGCTCGAGGCGCTCGGTTTCGCAGATCGGCATGCGCTCAGGCTGGCCGTACACGGCGGCCGTGGAGGAGAAAACCATCCGCCCCACGCCGCTGTCGCGCATCGCGTCCAGCAGGCTCAGTGCGATCAGGGCGTTGTTGTGGAAGTACTTGTCGGGCTTGGCGACCGATTCGCCGGCTTCGATAAAGGCTGCGAAGTGGATGACCGTGTCAATCTTGTTACGCCTAAGCGCCTTTCGCAGCTTCTTCCCGTCGGCTACGTCGGCGACGATCAACTCGAGGCCGGAAACGGCTTCGGCGTGGCCCTTGACTAGGCTGTCATAAACTACGCACGCATGGCCGGCCTCGGTCAGCGCCCGCACCACGTGCGAACCTATGTAACCCGCTCCGCCTGTCAGTAAGACTCTCATGCGCGTCTCGGTCCTGGTCCCGTCGCAACTCACGCCGGGCGGCAAGATTATAGCCGCCTCCGGCCCCATTGCAAACCACACGCCAATAAGCACAATAGCCCTAATCGCTTCGTCGAGACTGTAATGGGCCAGTGTAAGCCACGGCGAGACGGCTCCGACGACATCGTAATCGAGCTTGGCCGGGAGGAAGACTAATTCCCCGTTGCGGACCGATACGATAGAATAGCGCAGCCCGGCGCTGTGTCGAGCCGGGCGCGAGATATAGCGGCGTGGGACTGCGGCGTCGCCCCGTGCCGCGCAAGAAGATACTCATGAACGAGCGGATTAAGAAGACCGCTCGGGTGTGCGCATGCGCGCACAGTGAATTGTTCGGCCGATGTTCGATAGAGTTCTCCAGAACCTCCAGCTGCAATCGGCTGCCGACCGGCTGGTGCCCGGTGCGACTGTCGGTCTGTCCGGTGTGTGGGGCTCCGCAGGGCCGCTGGCAGCCGCTGCGCTGGGCGAGCTTACGGGCCGATGCGTACTGGTTGTCGCGCGGAGCGACGACGAGGCTGAGGAGATCGCCGACGATCTGGAACTGTTCTCCGGCAAATCGACCCTCCAGTTTCCGCCCTGGGAGGTGGACCTGGCGGCCGACCACGTCAGCGACGAGGTGGCCGGAGAGCGGATACATCTTTGCAACCGGCTGGCCGGGACAGTGGGCGATGACAAGACGCCTGCGTTCATCGTCGCGCCGATTATGGCTCTGCTCCAGCGCGTCCCGACGAGGCAGTCGCTGGCGGCAGGGCGGATCTCGCTGGCCTGCGGGGACGAGCGGGGCGTGGAGAAGCTGGCGACGTGGCTGGTGGACGCTGGCTATGACCGCGTGGAGCAGGTGGACGTGGCCGGGGAGTTCGCCCGTCGCGGCGGAATCGTGGACATTTTCCCGCCGGCTCAGCCCACAGCCATCCGCGTGGAGTTCTTCGGCGATGTCATCGACTCCATCCGCCGGTTCGACTTGGACACCAACCGCAGTACGCAGGAACTCGGCGCCGTCGACATCATCTCTCTGTCGGCTGGCCGAGAGTGCGACCCGGCTCGCACGACGCATTTCCTTTCATACATGCCGGCTGGGTCGATTATCTGCATTCCCGAGCCGGGCGAGATAACCCAGATCGCCGAAGACATCCTTCGGCGCTGCCGCGAGGACCTTGCCGATCGGCCCGAGCGAACGCCGCTGCCTTCGCATTCGCTGCTGGAAGCCGACGCGCTGTTTGACGCCATGAATGCCTTTGCACGCCTGGAGATGTTCACCTTCCGCCCGCAGGGCATCGAGGATATAAGCGACCTGGGCGTCCGTTCACTCGAGCGCCTGGCGACCGGATCCGTCGAGGCGTTCAACGAACTGGCCAAGCTGGCGGCCGAAAATGAAATCTGGATCTACTGCGAAAATGCCGCTGAGCAGGAGCGTTTCACGCAGTTGCTGGCTGAGTCTCACGAGCAATTGGTAGGCAACGTCCGCACGGCCATTGGACACGTGCGTGCGGGGTTTCACTGGCCCGGCGAGCGGCTGGTCGTGGTCGGACATCACGAGATATTCCATCGCCACGCCATCCGGAGGCGAGCGCGGCGTATACGCGCCGGCAGGCCCATCGAATCGCTGGTCGACCTGCAGCGGACGGACTACGTGGTCCACGTCTCACACGGTATCGCAAAGTTCGAGGGGCTTCGAACGCTCGAACGAGACGGGCGGAGCGAGGAGTACCTCACGCTGCGGTTCGCCGACAACGCGGTTCTGCACGTGCCGGCCATGCAGATCAACCTCGTGCAGAAGTACATCGGCTCGCGCGGCATCAGGCCGACGCTCAGCAGGCTTGGCGGGAAGCTTTGGAGCAGACAGAAGGAGCGTGTTACCGACGCCGTCAACGACATGGCCGCCGAAATGATACGCACGCAGGCGATGAGACGCGCGATACAGGGAATGAGTTATCCTCATTCAACGCCGATGCAGCGGCAGTTCGTCGCGGAATTCCTCTATAACGAAACGGAGGACCAGTTGGCCGCGATGAGCCATATCGACGCCGACATGGCCGAGGCACGCCCGATGGATCGCCTGCTGTGCGGGGACGTGGGCTTCGGTAAGACTGAGCTGGCCATGCGGACCGCGTTCAAGACGGTCGAGGGCGGCAGACAGGCGGCTGTGCTCGTGCCCACGACCGTGCTGGCTGACCAGCACTACCGCACTTTCACTGAGCGGTTCGCCGACTTCCCGGTGTCGGTGGAAATGCTAAGCCGATTTCGTACAGCCTCCCAGCAGGCGGCGATATGCCGGAAGGCGGCAGAAGGGCAAATCGACATCCTGATAGGCACGCATCGACTGCTGTCCGGCGACGTGCAATTCAAGGACCTGGCCCTTGTGATAATCGACGAAGAACAACGGTTCGGCGTTGAACACAAGGAGCAACTCAAGAAAATTCGGACCGCCGTGGACGTGCTGACCATGACGGCTACGCCTATTCCGCGAACTCTTCACATGGCGCTGCTGGGCCTGCGGGACATCAGCTCCCTGGCCACCCCGCCGCTGGACAGGCGGGCAATTCACACCGAGGTCTGCCAGTACGATGCGGAATTGATTCGCATGGCCGTTCACCGCGAACTAAACCGCCAGGGGCAGGTGTTCTTCGTGCATAACCGCGTGATGGACATCGAGTCGGTCGCCGACTGCGTTCGCCAGATAGTCGGCGACGCCCGCGTGGAGACGGCCCACGGCCAGATGCCAGAGGGGCGACTGGAAGAGACGATGCTGAAATTCGTGCGCCGCGAGGTCGACGTATTGGTGTGCACGACGATCATCGAAAGCGGCCTGGACATACCGACGGCAAACACGATGATCATTCAGGAAGCCGACCGGTTCGGCCTCAGCGAGCTCCATCAGCTTCGCGGACGGGTGGGGCGGTACCGGCACAGGGCCTACTGCTATCTGCTGCTGCCGCAAGGTCGGCCGGTATCGATCGTCGCGGCGAAGCGACTCAAGGCGATAGAGGAGTTCTCCGACCTTGGTTCGGGCTTTCAGATCGCCATGCGAGACCTGGAGATCCGCGGCGCCGGCAATATTCTCGGCAAGGAGCAGTCCGGTCACATCGCGGCTGTGGGCTACGAATTGTACTGCCAGTTGCTCGAACAGGCCGTTCGCCGGCTGCAGGGCAAGGCGCCCCTGATTCGCCGCGATGTACATGTCGAGCTCGGTATCGACGCCTACATTCCGCGAGGGTATGTGGCGGGCGACCGGCAGCGGATGGAAATGTACCGCCGGATGGCGATATGCACTGACACGGCTGAGCTTGACCAGTTGCGGGTGGACTTTGCCGACGCCTACGGCCCCGTACCGCCGGAAGTGGAAACACTGCTGGACGTGGCGGAAATGCGGGTGCGGGCAACCCAGGCCGGCATCGACAGTATCATCAGGAAGGATCCGGACATTGTCTTCAGTGTCCGTGACTTTAAGCTCGCATCCGGCGTCTTCGATGGCAGCATCGGAACCGTCCGCCTGCCGGATGAGCACACCGTTCACTGGCGGCTCCCGGCGGCGTGCTTGGAAATGCCAACGCTTCTGCGAGTTCTTCTAAAGCGTTTGAGACAGGCTGGCTGAAAAGTATAATATGCGGACGCGCCGGTATTGCAGGCGCATCGGGTGAACACTATGCGCTATCGAGCAATCACTATGCTGGCGACCATGGCGTTGGCCCTCACCGGCTGTGGGCAAGGTTGGACCACCGGTAAGGGGCTCAACTGGAAATGGTCCCGTGAGAAAGAAACCCCAGTCACTCAGCCGTTGATTGCACCCAATGAGCAAGTCGCTGCAGAGAGCGGCCCGGATGCTGTCGACGCGGCAACCAGGCGAGTGAGCGATGAGCAGTCGGAAATGGGGCCTGGACAAGCCTACACCGGTCACTACCTGGCTGGGACGTCCACCGATGCCGTGGCTGTACCGGCGCAATGGCCCAGCGCAGGTCGACCCGTGGCGATGGCCGTCCACCAGCTCGAATCAAAACCTACACCTGCAGAGCAGACTCCTCCCGTGCCGGCCCTGGCCGTGCTTGCACCGCCGTCAGTGCGCAAACCGCCATCCGCGCCGCAGGCGACCGACCGCAGGCCTGTCGCAAACACGCTCACCCAATCGTCGGACATCGAGCAGGTCATGGCTGCTGCCATTGCGGGGCAGCCCACCAGCGGGCGAAGCCGTTCGAACAACAGACGGCCCGGTCTGCTGTCGAAGGTTGACTCCGCACCGGTCGCAGCCCCAGCCGCGGTAACAACAGAGAAAAACATGGAGCGTCGCTCTGCGCCGCCGGTGGAAACTGTTGCTCAGGTTTCGGCCGGTAGACGAGGTGAAATCGAGTATCCATCACAGATGCCTCAAGCTCCGCCGCCCCAATCCGTCGATCCGACCGACCTTGCCGCCTTGCCGGGCGACAGTAACACCGAAGAACCGGTGGCCTCGGCGCCAGGCCTTACCGAGCAGACCCGAGACGATACCGATGACGTTGACGGCGCGCCTGATTTGCCGGACTTGGATTTGCACGAGGAGGTGGCACCCGCGGCGCGTGCTGCGAATCGGGTCCGACAGGGCACGACCGAGCTTGTCGCTGCGTCAATGGTTCAGGTCAACGACAAGTTCATAACTGTCGATAATGTGCTGAACGGTCTGTACAACCAACTGTCGTCGATGCAGCAGGTCGAAAATGAAGAAGCCTTCCGCCGCGCTGTGGCGCCATTGATCGAACAGCAACTCCGCCAGCTAATTTATGAATCGCTGGTGTTGGCCGAAGCCGAAGCGAATCTTACAGATCAACAAAAAGCCGCCATCGAAAGCGAGGTCGCCGATGCCAGGCGAGAAATGATCGCCCATGCCGGCGGCAGTGTGCAAGCCCTGGAGCAGTACTACCGCCAGCGGCACACAACTCTTGAGAAAGTCCTCGACGAGCATCGAAACCGTCTGACCGGACAGATGTATCTTCAAAGCAAGATTGAGCCGGGCATCACAATCACGCGCGATATGCTTTTGGATTATTACCGTCAGCATGAAAAAGATTTCGTCATCCAGGAAAAGGTGCAGATGCAAATCATAGCCGCCCCGTTCGATGAGTTCCTGCCTGAGACCAACGGCAAGGAACCGACCCCGCAGGAATGGAAGCTGGCCCGCCAACGCGCACGGGATGTGATCGATGCCGCGGCAGAGGCAGTCATGGCCGGAAACGATTTTGGCGAGGTAGCCAAGAAGTACTCACGCGGTTTTAGAGCCAGCAGCGGCGGCATCTGGCCAGCCATGGCAAAGGGCAGCTTTCGCGAGACCGAAGTGGAACGAAACGCTTTTGCCCTCGGTGAGGGGGATATCTGCGGCATCATTGAAACGGAAACCGGCTACTACATAGTCAAGACGCTGAAGGTTGACCCCGGCCAGTACATGAGTTTTGAAAAGGCCCAAAGGCAGATCGAGGACATACTACGTCGGCAACAGTACGACAAGCTTGCCGGTGACTATTTCATGAAGCTGTTCAGCGAGGCTACCATAGCGCAGTCTGATGAGTTCATGGAAATGGCAATCAACGGCGCAGTGGACCGCCATTGGTACGGCGACTAGCCGTCCCTGACGATGACGTCGAGCCCTTGTCGGCACGAGGCCCTGCCATCCCACCGGTGTGCCTTGATCGATTCAACGATCCTGTGGGCAATCTCCAGTGCGGCCAGTCCCTCAGCCCCAGATACCGCCGGAGCAACTCTATCGACAACAGCCTGGCGGAATGACTCTGCCTGTCGCCGCAATGGCTCGATGGTGTCGTCCACCACGAGTTCCTCGACCTTCAGCAGCTTGGTGTAGTCCACTTCTCCGGCCAATTCGGCCAGGTCTTCGGCCTCTACGTCGCGAGCCATCTGGATGAGATCAATGTTCTCGGCCTTGTCGATGACAATGCCCACCTTCTTGCCGTAATCGACCGACATATAAGCCTGCTCGGAGAACAGCCGCATCCTCCGTTCAGTCTTTATCGCCAGCCGGGACGCAGTGATATTTGCAACACAACCATTGTCGAAGGTCAGTCTGGCGTTGCAGATGTCCTCAGTAGCGCCGATGACATTGACGCCGACAGCCTGAATGTCGACTACCCTTCCACCGGCGAACATCAGCACCAGGTCTATGTCATGAATCATCATGTCCAGGACAACACCCACATCAGCAGAACGAAAGGTAAACGGGCTGATGCGCTGTGCCTCGATAAACTTCGGCTTGATGTTGTGCTTCTGCATGGCAACTACAGCTGGGTTGAATCGCTCGGTGTGGCCCACCTGAACGAAAGCGCCCGAGGCCTGGGCAAGTTCCAGCAGCCGTCGCCCAGTTTGAACATCCGGGGCGAGGGGCTTCTCGATGAGCACGCTCTTGCCGGCCTGCAGAAACGGCTCAGCTGTCCGGAGGTGGTGCACGGTCGGCACGGCTATAACGGCTGCATCAGCCATGGCAACCGCCTCCGTGAGGTCTGTCATCGCTGGGCAGTGTCGCTGCTTGGCAACAGCAAGTGCGGCCGATTCATTGGCGTCGACCACGCACGCCAGCTCGATCTGGTCCAGTTCGCTCAGCACGCGGGCGTGCAGCTTGCCCATTCGCCCACAGCCGACCACGGCGACCCGCAGGCTCGCACTCACAGTAAGGCCCTCCGTGCCTCCGCCAGTTGTTCGGGCGTGAGGTAGTGCTCTGCTTCGGGTGGAATCTGCCCGCGGAATCTTTCGCGAAAGCGTCCGAAAACACCTTGCAGGCTTTGCTGGCAGAACTCGCAGAGGTGTTCCACTTCACCTTCAACGCCAAGATTCACCAACTGCTCGATCTTGGTTTGAAGGGCCGTCTCCTCTTCGAATAGATCGGCCAGAGCCCGGCGCAGGTCCTTCTCTTCCTCTTCACTCAAATTGGCCGCCGCTATGCCCGCTTCGTGCACGCCTTGGACCGTCGGCGTGACGTCGTCCCTGTACCCGGAGAAGTTCGTAAAAGGCGGCACGTCTCTTCTGGCAGGTGTATACGGGGCAACGTATGCGTAGCGTCCTACTGTCACGAAGTGATGTGCGCCGGAGTATTTCCCAAGAACCGCACCCGTGCAGACGTGGACGTGACCGGCCAGCATCGCGCAGGGGGCAAGCGTCGTATTGTCGTCCAAGTAGCAATCATGTGCAACATGGCAACCCGCCTGCAGGTCGTTGTCGTCGCCGATGCGGGTGAGATACCCGCCGAACTCCGTGCCTACGTGTGCGGTCACATTCGGGCCGAGACGGTTGCGATGCCCGATGATAAGCAGCGTCGGAGAGCCACCGTACTTCAGGTCCTGCGGCTTGGCGCCTAAGACGCATCCGTCATCAATGCGATTGTTCGACCCTATCGTCGTGTGACCTGTCACCGTGACGCGCTCGCCTAAGACCGTTCCAGGGCCGATCGTAACGGCTGGGCCTATTGTGCATCGCTCACCTATGACTGCGTCTGATGAAACGTGGGCGGAAGGATCAACCTCGCGAAGAACGCTTATGTCACTCACGAGCGACCTCCTTGGTTATCTCTTCCGCCGCCCGGCGCACCAGCTGGCTGGTTTGTTCGTCGGCCAATAGCCTCGCCAGCACGCTTTGGTCCGGGCTGCGGCGGCTGCCGTTGAAGATTTCACGGTAGGCGTGCTTTAGGTCGCGTATGTCATCCTGCCCGAAGCCGCACTGCTGCAGATTGTGCGCGTTGACGCCGCGCACGCGGTAGGGGTCTCCCTCGAGCATCGCAAATGGCGGCGCGTTGGACGTGATGTGCGCATAACCTTTCATGAATGAGTACGCGCCGACTCTGACGTCGTCGTCGACAACGGGGAAGGCGCTTCCGCGGACGTAGTCTTCCAGGATTGCCCTCGCACCGATGGTGGTGCAGTTGGCAAGAACGACGTGGCTTCCTATGACGGCCGATTCGCCGATGATCGTGCCGACCATGATAAGGCAATCATGCTCGATTCGAGTGGCGCCACCGGTGCCCGCCGCGATCTTTACATGCTCCCGAATGCGGTTTGCCTGTCCGATCACGCAGACGTTGTCGGCGCCTTCGACAAGCGGCCGGCCGATGACGGCCATTGGGAACACGTGGTTGTCCTTGCCCAGCGTTGTTCGCCCGTCGATGATGACATTATCTTCTATCACACAGCCCGGGCCTATGGTTACGTGCGGGCCTATGTATGTGAAGGCGCCTATGACCACATCGTTGGCCAGGTCTGTTGTTTCAACTGTCGCGTACTGGGATATCGTGGGCATGGTCCGTACTCAAACCGGATCTGCATCTACCAACATGAACTTTATCTCTGCTTCGGAGGCTATTTCCTGGCCGATAAGGGCCCGGCAATAGCAGTGGCCCGTGCGAGGCCGGACGTGCAGCGTCTTGGCTTCGAGTATCAACTGGTCGCCGGGCCTGACGGGACGACGCATCTTTACGCGGTCCATGCTCAGCAGGACCGCCACCTTGCCGGCGTGCTCCAGTCGCCGGCTGAGCAAGATGCCCGAAATCTGCGCCAAGGCCTCCAGAATCAATACACCAGGCATGATCGGCTGGCCGGGATAATGCCCCTGGAAAAACGGCTCGTTGATTGTAACGTTCTTGATCCCGACGATCTGCTTGTCTCCGTCCATCGACAGGATTCGGTCTACCATCAAAAACGGATATCGGTGCGGCAGCAGGCGCATGATGGAGCGAATATCGAGCGCCGGCTCCCCCGCAGCCGCCTTGAGCTGTCCGCGGGCGGCTATGTTATCTCTCATCCGACGGACAAGTTCGTGGTTGAGCTTGTGGCCGCTCTTGTACGCGACGATTCGCCCACGGACCTGCCTGCCAAGTAGCGCCAAGTCGCCGATCAGGTCGGCTATCTTGTGCCGCACGTGTTCGTCGTCGAAACGCAGAACGTTATCAATAGGCCCGTCTGCACCTATTACAAGCACATCCTTGGGCGTAAGATGTGTGCCGATCCCCTGGGCCTGAAGAGACTTGGCCTGTTCTTCCAACGAAAAGGTCCGCGCGGGGGCGATCTCCGTGGCGAAGTTGTCCTTGCCCAAACGGAACGCCAACACCTGCCGGCCGATGCTCGGCGTCTCGGAGTAGTCCAGATCGTAAAGTATGTCCAAACAGTCCGTGGGGCCCGGCAGAGCGGCGAGCATTGCCTCGTCTTCGGATACGGCCACCGGCTCGTCTATGACGTAGACCTGTCGCCGGGCGGACTGGTCCTCCGCACCGGCCTGCTGAAGCGCCCGCACCAGGTCCATCGGCGAGCCGTCCGTCGACGGCGTTTCAGCGGCTGACATTTCTACGCGAACGTTGTCTATTCCCATCCCGCTTACGGCGGCCAGAACATGCTCCGCCGTCTCCACCGACACACCGGATTTCTCCAGACTGGTCCGGCTTTGGCGGGGGGCGACTTGCTCCACGGCGACAGGGATGGTCACAGGTGGGTTCTGATCCGTACGAACGAACACCACGCCGGTGTTCACCTCCGCCGGCAGAAACGTCATCGTGCAGGCCTGCCCCGAGAAAAGGCCACGGCCTTCGACTCGGACGGAATTCCTGATTGTCCTCTGATTATTCATTAAGCTTTTTGACGGCTGACTCAAGGCTTTTGATGCGCTTGACGATATCCGGCAGCTTCGCCTCTGCCGCGAAGATGCGCCGCATTTCTCTCATCGGCCTGGCGGGGGCTCCACCGACAGATTCTCCGTCCGGAACGTCAGAAGCGACTGCACAGTACGCCGACAGCTTCGCTCCGTCGCCGATCTTGATGTTGTCTCGCACGCCGGCGTTGCCGCCTACAATCACATAGCTTCCCAGTGTCGTACTGCCCGCGATGCCGCACTGGCCCGCGAGTATGCAGTGCGGGCCGATCTGAACGTTGTGGGCGATCTGCACCAGGTTGTCCACCTTTGTCCCTTGGCCGATCCTCGTCGGGCCGAACTTGCCGCGATCTACACAGACACAGGCACCCAGGTCCACGTCGTCCTCTATGATCACATTACCTATGTGGGGCACAGGGCAGTGTTTGCCGTCGGCCTGGTAGTAACCGAACCCCTCGTGACCGACAACGCTGTTTGGCCCGATCCGTGCTCGTCTGCCCAGTTCGCAGCGGGCCTTGATGACCGCGCCTTCCCAAACGATCGTGTCGTCACCGATCGTCACATCCCGCCCGATCGTGACGTTCGCGCAAAGCACGACGCGATCGCCGATTCTTGTGCCCGGGCCTATCACCACGTTCGGGCCGACGGCCACGTCGGCGCCCAGCTTTGCAGTGGGGTCGATCACGGCGGAGTCAGCTGTGCCGGCAGGGGGGACGTCTTCGGCCGGTGCCCAGTGGGCAAGTGCCGTCGCCACCGCGAGGTCGAGATTGTTAACCCGGATAAGCGGGATGGTCGCCTCGCCTACGTCCATGCCGGCGGGGGCGATTGCAGCCGCAGCTCGTGTGGCCGCCAAACTCCCGACACGCTTGTCGTCGGCGAAGCTCAGGTCTTCGCCTGTGGCTTTGTCCAGCGGGGCAAGACGGCGCACGGTCACGCTCGGATCACCCTCCACCGTTCCGTTAACCCATTCAGCGACGGTCTGTATTGTTACCGGTTGATTATTCATGGCGGCAAACAGGCATGATAGAGCCACATTTCAACTGCCGCAAGGGCGCCCGGTCGACGACGAAACGGTTATCTGCGGTTGGCCTCGTAAGCCATGTTAAGCCGATTGAGGACGCGGTCCGTAATATCAACGTCGTCGTTGTTGTAGAGAACCTTGCGGTTCTGCATCTGAAGCAGCAGGTCCTGCATGGTGTCGGCTTTGGTGTCCCTTGTCTCTCTGAACAGGATGATATCGAATCCCTGCTCATTGGAAACGACCGAAATCATACCAAGAATCTCATCATACATCTCCGTGGTCAAACGGAGATGCTCGCGCTGGGCAAGGCTCTCTTCTGTCTGTGCCCACACCTGCGCATCGTTCACCATCATGCGGAGCTCCCGGTACTGCTTCTCGTATTCCGGACTGCCTTCCAACAGGCTCTGCAGTTCCTTGTCCTTTTCCTCGATGGCATCGCTGCGTGCATCGTGCTGCTGCTGAATGCTGTCGCGCTTAACCTTAAAATCTGCGGTCAAGTCTTTGGCGCGCTGGTAGTTGTTGAACACCTCTACCACGTCACATACGCCAACTGCCGTGGCGCGCTGTGAATATGCGCCCGATTGTGCCAAGCTGGTCTGTGCGTCCCACATGCCTGCCAGCAGGACCATGACAGCCAATACGACGGTTGCCAATAACAGGAGTTTCTTATCCATGATTACTTTCCTTGCCTTCGGGTTACTCAAACTTTCTACGTGCAGGCCACCTGCCCGGTGCGCGGCAGACATGCCGCTTGCCTGCGCCCGCGCCACCTCCGGTCGGAGGCGAGCGCGTGCGCCAACAGTTGTTGGTTGAATGATAATCTATGGCGAGCCGCGAAAACAGATTTCGCTCTGATTGTCCGCCGCCCGACTTGCCGGACGGAAGGGCTCCCTCTGAAAAGAGGACTGCCTTCGCACGCCGATCTAGAAAGTCCAGCCGATTGAGAAACTGAATACCTGCTCGTCGTCCTCGTCGTCCTTTGCCAAGGGCACCGCAAAGTCCAGCTGGATCGGAACCGGGCCCATCATCGGTATGGTCCATCGTAGGCCCGCACCCAGCGCAGCGCGATAGGTGGTCATGCCGAAATCCTCCTCGACCGTGCCGGTGTCCAGGAAAACAACGCCGCGGAACATCTTGCCGTAGATCGGGAAGTTGTACTCCGCGCCGGCTAAAAAGAGGAAATCGCCGCCTATACGGTGGTCAGTGCCCTTGCTGCGAGGACTAATGCCCCTGTACTCAAAGCCGCGAATCGAGCCGATGCCGCCTCCGTAGAACTTCTCGAACACCGGAGCGTCGCCAAATATCTGGCCGTACTGCACCTTGGTGGCGATGTAGTGTTTGCGGTCCAATGCATCGGTGTACAGCGTGCGGTACCAGCGGTAACTGGCTTCTAGGGTGCTGAAGCTGAAGTCGCCGACGGCCTGCTCGAAGCTGAATGCAATACGGTCGCCGGTAGTCGGCATCCATCGACTGTCGGTACGATCCTTGATCAGCGAGGCCTTAATCGCCGTCACCCAGCTGTTGCCTTCAACGTCGAGTACTTCAGGCGGCGCATCCTCGTCGAGATCGCCGATGTCGATTCCCTCGATCCGGCCTGCCAGTTCGACATACCAGCGGCTGCGAAGCATATGGCCCAGGCTCACCACCGGCCCGTAGCGGAGCTCGTCGTAAGTGTCCCGGCCACGCTCAAACAGGTACGCCTTGGCTCCAAGAGAGTAAGGCTGGTCGAACAGATACGGCTCGAACCATTCAATCTTGAAGCGCATCAGTTCCGTGCCAGGCTCAGCTACCACTGAGAACGTCTGGCCCGCGCCTTTGAACAATTGGCCCTGCCCGTCCTTGCGGCGCCATCCCGTAATGTCAAAGTTCCGCTGTGTGAAGGATATATTGCCCAACAGGCCGGACTGGCTGCTGACGCCCACGCCGACGAGGAACTCCGCCGTTCGCGCTTCCTTGACCGTCACCAGCACATTGCGCCGCCTGCCCTCCGCGGCGACCGGGTCGATGGACACCTCGTCGAACAGGCGAAGGTCCATCAGCTTTTGCTCTGACCGTTCCACGGCAACCGTGTTGTAGACGGGCTGCTCGGGGTAAATCCTCAGCTCCCGGCGGATCACGTGTTCATGAGTGACGGTATTGCCGCGAATGTCGATTCTGCCCACGGAATACTGGTCATGCTCTTCGATATGGAAAACCACGTTTACCAAGGCGGCTCTGCCGGGCGTGGCCGCCGCCCACGCAGGGGGCGGCAAGTCCGGGTTGAGATAGCTTATTTCCGAATCCACACTGGCGGATATGTACCCGACCTCGCCGTATGTGCTGATAAGCGCCTGCGTATCCTGTCTGAGTTGAAGTGCGGTTATGAATCGGCCTTGGGCCAGCGTGATCCGTGACATCAAGTCCCTGTCGCTAAAGGCTGTATTACCCTCGAAAACAACCTGATTGACGCGGTATCGGTCGTGCTGTTCGATGACGAATATGACCGTCACCTTGGACTTGTCGTCGTTGTATTCCAGCCGGTAGCTTACCTCAGCCCCCAGGAAACCTTCATCCTTATATGAGGCACGCAGCGTGTTCACGTCGCGATCAACCTGTCCCAAGTCGAGCGGGCCTTTTATGAAGGGCCACCACGCCCGGTGCGTGCCTATACGCTGATTCAGCGTCCAGGCGCTGAAGTGCGTGTTGCCTTCGTAAATGACCTTAGCGACGTTGACGCGCGGACCTTCGACGACGTTGTAGGCGACCTGCCGGTGCCTGACCGTGCTTGTAACCTCAACAAACTGGTAGCCCTCGTCCCTGTATAGCCTCTCGATGGCTTTGCGGTTGGATTCGACCGTGAAGTCGCTTAATGGGTCGCCTTGGCCGTAAGGCAGATCGCGCAGAATCCGTTTGGTCTCCATCCCCTTGTTGTTGGTGATTTCTATGCTGTCAATCGTTGGATGTTCGGTGACTTCGAAGGTAACCACAACACCTTCGCTTGTCAGAGTACGATGGACTTTCACGCTGCTGAAACGTCCCGTCTCCAGCAGCCGTAATTCGTCGGCCTTGAGCACGTCTTCGTTGTAGGGATTGCCCACACGCGTCTTGACGTGGTGCAGCACTGCCTGGTCGGACATGTATTCGTTGCCTTCTACGCGTACGTCGGCAACCGTATCCGGGCCGTTCTCAGCGCCGGCCAGGCCCGGCAAAGTGAGTATCGCAAGTGCAACCAGTGTGCTTGTAAGGAGGGCCTTCATGTTCTCAAACCAGTCGTTCTCGGCAGCTCCGCCGAATCGAACTAACCGGTCCGGACACCGGCACCGGCCCATGGATGTCTCCCACGCCATCCATGTTACCCGAGCGCACCTCCTTATGCTTCCAGGTAAGTCGGCACAGGTTAACCCCACCCAAAGGCGATGTCAACTGTCGTTTGTTGTTGTTTTTCGCAGAACACCTATTGTCCCCGCCGACAGCTGAAGTTGATAATCCTTTGAAGACACAGCCTATAGCGATGTCTTCCTCGTTGACAGCCCTGCCGACAAATCAGACGAATTCGTAACGATCCCCGATGGCAGCGGGTTCGAAGCGAGTGTATTCCGGCAGGAAAGTCAGCGGAACGATGCCCGTCGGGCCGTTACGTTGCTTGGCGATTATCAGCTCGGTGATGTTGCTGGGCTGGTAGTCGGCCTCGCCGCGATGATAGTAATCCTCGTTGTGAAGCAGCATTACCACGTCGGCATCCTGCTCAATCGCCCCGGATTCCCGCAAGTCGCTCATGCGGGGTCTGTGCCCCGGGCGGTCGGCCGGGCCACGGTTCAACTGGGCCGCCACTATCACCGGCACTTCCAGCTCCCTGGCCATGGCCTTGATTCCCCGGGATATCTCGGTGATCTGCTCTTGCCGGCTGTTGGAACGTCCAATATACGTCATCAACTGGAGGTAGTCTATGAAGATGCAGCCTACGCCATACGCCGCCTTCATTCGCCGCGCCTTGGCGAGTAACTGTATGATCGTCAGTGTCGGCGAATCATCGATGAACATCTGTGCCTGCTCCAGGTCGCCAGCCGCCGCTTGGAGGGTCGTCCACGCTTCGGGGGTGATCATCCCACGCCTCATCTGCCGCAGGTTGAACCTCGCGTGCGAGGAAAGCAGCCTTTCGGCAAGCTGATTGCGGGACATCTCCAGCGAGAACACCCCGACGGACTGCTTGTCGTAGACAGCCATGTACTCGGCAATGTTCAACAGCATGGAGGTCTTGCCCATCGAAGGCCGAGCTGCCAGGATCAGCATGTCTCCCGACTGGAAGCCGCTGGTCATCTCGTCGAGCTGCTGGTAGCCGCTGGCTAGGCCCGTGATCATCTGACCTTCATTGGCTTCGAGGTTCTTGAAGGTCTCCTGCAGCAGGCCGGCGAGGCTGATGGCCTGCCCGCCTATCTGCTGCTGGGCTATTTCGAACACTCGGTGCTCAGCCCGGTCGACAACAGCAGACGCCTCGTCGTGAGAGTCGTAGGCTTCGCGAATAATGTCAGTGCTGGTTTCGATCAGCTCTCGCAGCAGGGCCTTGTCACGCACGATCGTGGCGTAGTACTCGGCATTGGCAGAGGAGGGAACGCCCTCAAGCAACTGCACAAGGTACTGCTGGCCGCCGATCTGCTCAAAAAGCCTGCGCCGGACGAGCTCTTCCTTCAGCGTGACAGGGTCTATCGCCTTGGCCTGCTGTCGCATTTCCAAAATAGCCTGGAACAGCAACTGATGGGCAGGCCTGTAGAAGTGATGCCCCTGGAGGATCTGCACGACCAGGTCGACCGCGTTCTTGTCGAGCATCATCGAGCCCAACACGCAAACTTCCGCCTCGATGGCTTGAGGGGGTACCCGTTCGGCGAGATCTCGCTGGGGTTGGCCTGAGGGTGGAGTCTGTTGTTGTCCGTTGGCCATGGTCGTGCCTTCCTTGGCTGGAGATGCGCGCTTACGCCTCAAGCCCGTCGCCGGCAATGCTGTGGACCGGCGGCGACAAAAACCACATCCGCCAGCGCTGCGATAGCGGGCAACCTACTCACCCGCCGCCGCAGCGCCTTCGTCATCGGCTTGCTGATCATCGGTCAAGTCTTTCTTGGCTGACGGCTCAACCAGATCGGCGTCGCCGTCAGCTTCGTGCGCGGGAACGACCCACACATGGATGGTCGCGTGGACGTCCTCGGAGAAACTCACTTGCACATCATACTTATCCAGTGTTCGGATCGGTTCGTCAAGAGCTATGTACTTGGCGTCGACGAACACATTTTCGGCCGCCAGAGCTGCGGCTATCTGGGCCGGGCCCACCGAGCCGTACAAGTGACCTTCCTGGTTCGCACGCGCGCTGATCGTGATCTCCTTGCCCCGGATCAGAGCCGCCTTTGTCTCCAACTCATCCCGCCGGCGGGCGAGTTCTTCGAGATATCGCTGCTTCTCGACCTCAATGGCCTTCAGATTCGCTTCGGTGGGCTCAATCGCCAGGCGGTGCGGCAGAAGGTAGTTTCTTGCGTAGCCGTCCTTCACGTCGACGACATCGCCGATCTTGCCGAGCTTCGATACGTTTGTCTTCAACAGAACCTTCATGGTAAGGCTGTCCTTAAAATACTTCAGGCGTTGAATTCTCTATCCGACGTAGGGCAACAACCCCAGGAACCGAGCGTACTTGACCGCCCGCTTTACGGATCGCTGATGGTGAGCGCAATTGCCGCTGCGCTTTCTGGAAAAAAGCTTGCCCTGCTGCGTGGTCATTTTCGTAAGCGACGCCAGATCCTTGTAGTCCGCCTCTTTAACCTTTTCCCGGCAGAAACGGCACTTCGCCTGCTCGCGAAAAGTGGACTTCCGCTTTTGCCGGGTCTTGCTTCTGTGTATGTTGCTAAAACGTGCCATTGACCATCTTCCTTAAGTTTCCATTTGTAAATTAGTTGCGTACGATTCGCCGAGACGGGACCCTCTCAGAAGGGAATCTCGTCCCCCCCACCGGAGCCCAAATCCTCGTAGACCGGCTCGTCCGACGGCATATCAGGCGGCGGAACCCGATCGCCCGCCGACACCTGCTGCTGGCGGGGCTGGCCGCCTTGGCCCTGGCCCCCACCGACGAACTGGAAGCTTTCCACTATGACGCGCAGCTTGCTGCGCTTGTTGCCGTCCTTGTCTTCCCAGGCGGAATAATTCAAACGGCCTTCGATCAGCACGGGCCTGCCCTTGGAGAGGTATTGGTTCATTATCTCGGCCTGCTTGCCGAACGCCTTGCAGTCGACAAAGCAGGTCTCCTCTTTCTTGCTCCCGTCCTTGTCTTTCCATGTCCGATTGACCGCTAGGCCTATCTCCACCACCGGAGTCTGGCTTGGCAGATAGCTCAACTGCGGGTCACGAGTGAGGTTGCCCAGAAGGATTACCTTGTTATAGTTTGCCATTCCACACTCCTGTATCTGCCGTCATCCGTGCCCGGCTGCTCGGGCCCTGGCGCTGGTGGCGGCGGCTAGTCTCGCTCGAGGTCTTTGTCTTCCGGCTCTTTTCCTTCAGCGAAAGGAGTCTTGTCCTCGGCCTCTTGGTCAATTTCGGCGCCTTCCGTTTCGCTCTCATCCGACTCCGGCTGGTCGCCTACGTCACGACTGACGCTGCGCTCGATGGACATTGCCGGAGTCTTGGCGTTTAACTGCTCTTCGGTCAGGTGATCGCGGCGAAGCAGCAGCATGCGGATTATGCTTTCGCTGAGCTCGGCGTCGCGCTCCAATTCCGCGACCTTACCCGGGTCGATCTTGAAGTATGTCAGCACGTATAAGCCACGCTTTCGCCCCTTGATCTCATACGCCAGTTTCCGCTCGTCCCACGGCTTGATCGACAGCACTTCGGCTTCGCTGCGGTCAAGCACGGTGCGAACCGGCTCGCTGGACGCCTCGAAATCGGGGTTACCCGCGTCCACCAGGAACATGCCTTCGTAGGTCTTCTTGTCAGTCATCTCCGAAATTCCAATCTTCCTAGACTCGGTTCGAGCGGTCAGTCATCTGCGCCCGTGTCCGACGGTCTATTGTACTTGTGCATTACGGCTGAGACGTCCTCAAACAGCCAATCCTCTGCTGCCGTTGCGGCCGATTCGACGGCCCGGGTTATCACGCTGTCTTCGTTCTCATCCAACTCACCGAGCACATAATCTTCACCGGCCATGAACTCAGGCGACTGACCGATGCCGATCCTCAGCCTGGCTACCTGGTCCGTGCCCAGTGCTCTTATCACGTCGGCAAGGCCCTTGTGACCGCCGGCCGATCCGCCTTGCCTCACGCGAAGTCGACCGGTCGGCAACGCCATGTCATCCAATACTACCAAAACATCCGAGACCTCCAGGTGGTAGTAATCCACCATCTGCCGGACCACCTGCCCGGAGGAGTTCATAAACGTCTCCGGTTTGAGCAGTTTCACTCGCCGCTGCTGATCGCCTCGGGCCGGCATGGCCTCTGCAACGCGGCCTGCGAAAGCCGACCGCCACGGCGACGCCCGCCAACGGTCAGCCGCTGCATCGGCCACGCGGAAGCCCACGTTATGTCGCGTCTTCTCGTAACGCCGGCCGGGGTTTCCCAGCCCGACGATAAGTCTCGCTCTATCAACAGCCTGATCGTCCACAGGTCTCGACAGCCATTGCGCCGCAAAGGCCGGCACGGCACACGGCGCCCCGGAAGCCTATTCCTCGGGTTCGCCTTCGGGCTCTTCCTTCTTCTCGCCGATGACCTCCGGCTCGGCCAGCTCTTCTTCTGCCTCTTCGGCGGGCGCTACCTCTTCGGCAACCACAGTAAGCGAGCAAATGGGAGCATCCGGGCTGGTAACCAGCGACGCACCTTCCGGCAGTTCAAGCCTGCTTGCGGTATACGTCTCGCCGATCTGCAAGTCCTTGACCTGCATGCGGAGCTCCTCGGGGATCGCCGTTACGACGCACTCGATGATCAACTCGGATGTTATCTGCTGCAGCACCCCACCGGCTGCCATGCCTTCGGGTGTACCGCGAAGAACGACCGGAACCGTTACCTCTACGCGCTCGTCTAGATCCACACGTGTCAGGTCCACATGCAGTAGCGCATGACCGAAGTTATCGTACTGCGTGTCCTTGATAAGCACGTTCTCAATCGTGCCGTCGACGTCCAGTTCCAAAAGTCGTTCGCCGTGATGGATCGCCAGATCCAGATCATGCTCGTTCATTGCAACGGCAATGTTCTCCTGCCCATGTCCGTAAATTATGCAGGGCGTCAAACCCTCTTTTCGCAGCTTCCTGGCGTCGCGAGTGCCGGATCCGCTGCGCTTGGTCGCCTTCAACGCTGCCATATTCTTTCATCTCCGCGGCTTTGGGCGCCGGCGAAAACCATCGCTGCGCCTACTATCGGACGTTGTCCATATTGAATAAACTGCTGACTGATTCGTTGCTGTGGATTCGATGGATCGCTTCACCCATCATCGGAGCCACCGACAAAATATGAATCTTGCCGATGGCGTCAAGCGTCTCTTGCGCAACGGGAACCGTGTCGGTGAGAACCACCTGGTCGATCGGTACCTCCGCAAAGTTCGCCACCGCCTTGCCGACGAGCACCGCGTGCGTCGCTCCCACATAAACATGCTTCGCACCGGCCTTGATGCAAAGCTTGGCCGCTCCGCACACCGTGGTGCCGGTCGTGATCATGTCGTCCATCATCAGCACTGTTTTGCCGCGCACATCGCCGATGATGTGCCCATGTTCGACAGCCTCGCCGCTGACGCGACGCTTGTCCACTATCGCCAAATCCCCACCGAGTCGGTTTGCATACGCGCGGGCTCGCTTGGCGTTGCCCGGGTCCGGGCTTACCAGCACGAGGTTGTCCCACTGGAACTGCCTGAAATACCGGCTATGGACCGGCTCTGCGTACAGGTTGTCCACCGGAATGTCGAAAAAGCCCTGAATCTGACCCGCGTGAAGGTCCACCGTCAGCACCCGATCGGTCCCGGCGGTCGTTATGAGGTTCGCCACCAGTTTGGCGGTGATTGGCGTTCGCCCTTCGTCTTTGCGGTCCTGCCGCGCGTAACCGTAGTAGGGAACCACCGCCGTGACGCGCTCAGCCGACGCCCGGCGAGCGCAGTCAATGAAAATCAGCAGTTCCATCAGCGATTCATTAGTCGGAGCACATGTCGGCTGGACGATGAATATATCCCGGCCTCGAACGTCCTCTTCCAGCTTGACTAGTATCTCCCCGTCCGGGAAGCGCGTAATCTTGGCAGCACCCAGCGAGATGCCGAGATACTCAGCTATCTTCTGCGCCAGCGGTCTGTTGGCGGAGCCGGCGAATACTGCCAGATCGTCCATAACTCAACCTTCCTTACCATGCCAGGGCGGCCACGCCGCCCAAAGCCTCTTATTGCTCACGGAAGCCACAAGCCGGAAATATCTTTACCCGGCCAGGACTCGAACCTGGAATAGAAGTACCAAAAACTTCTGTGTTGCCAATTACACCACCGGGTAAGGTGCATGTCGTTGGGGCCAGCCGGCCAGGCGTCGGGTCTGGGGCCGGCTGAAAAAACGTGCCGCAGCTGGTGCTTCGTCCGGAGGCCTGAATCAGCGGCTGCGACCTCGCTGACCCATTTCCTTTCATAGGAGCGCCCCGTGCGGACGAAAGACGCCTTACAGACTCGCCTATTCTATCGGGCAAGCTAAGTTTGTCAATCGCGGATCTCAAAAAACCTCCGGGCAGTCACCCGCTCCCGCCACGGCCTCCTTGGGCTTGTCCCGGCCCAACCGGGCTGCGGCATAGCAGCTCCGCCGCTTTCTTCTGCCTGCCTCCTGGGCTCCCGCCGCCGGCGCCTGCGATGCTGACGTTTGACCGCCCGCCCGCCGCGCGGTATCAAAGGCCCCCATGTGTGCCGAAATCCAATGGCTGCAATCGATCGGCGAGGCCCTGGCCCCCGTTGACGCCCTGATGTCTATGCTCAGCGGCTTCGCACTCATCCTCATACTCACCCGGCTTAGGGTGCCCATATCCGCCGCCGTTATCGCCGGGGCAGTCGCCGTGAGCCTCCTGTTCGGACAAGCTCCCGCCGCTACCGGGCGCACCCTTATCGAGGGTTTCTTTCGTCTCGACATGCTGCTGTTGGCCATCATCATCATCGTGGTCATCGTCCTCACCCAGGTCATGCGAGAAACAGGCCGGCTCCAGGAGATCGTCGCTTCACTTCGACTGCTCCTGCGCCGCCCGGCCGTGTCCATGGCCGCCGTGCCCGCCATGATAGGAATGCTCCCCATGCCCGGAGGGGCGCTCTTCTCGGCGCCACTGGTCGCGTCGGCTGCAGCCGGGGCAGATGTCGAGGGAAGCCGCCTGTCGGCCATTAACTACTGGTTCCGACACGTCTGGGAGTTCTGGTGGCCTTTGTACCCAGGCGTTATCCTCGCTATGACACTCGCCCGCCGCGAAGCCGGCGTAAACGATCTGACGTTCCTCCGGTTCCAACTGCCCCTGTCGATACCGATGATATTCGCCGGCATGCTCATCTTCATCGGTTCACACTCCGACCTGCACGTCTCGGCCCCGCCTGCCCCGGCTGGCACGAAACGACGTCTGCTGCGGGCTACTGCTCCGATATGGCTGATCATCCTTATATATGCGGCCGGGCAGGCTATGATTTCCGGCCTGAAAGAATGGACCGGACTCGATCTGTCAGTCGAGCCTTGGGGAAAGGCCCCAATCACGCTCGGTCTGGCCGTCAGCCTCATATGGACCATCGCCACCTCGCACCTGCCCGGTGGGAAAATCGCCAAAATCTTCACCGCCGGATCCATCTACAAGATGGTCCTTATCGTGATGATGGTCATGGTCTACAAAAACGCCGTCGAGGCAGTGGACGCCGGCCGGCTGATGGGCGAGGAACTCGCCGCCCTCCACGTACCCACCGCCGTCGTCGTTGCCGTCCTGCCGCTGATTGCCGGAATCGTCCTCGGCGTGGCCGTCGGTTTCGTAGGGGCGTCATTCCCCATTATCCTGCCGCTTGTCGCCGCCCGGCCCGATGTGTCCGCCTACATCGCCCTGGCCTACGCCTTCGGCCACATCGGGCAGATGCTCAGCCCCATACACATCTGCTACATCGTCTCAAACGACTACTTCAAGACCACCAACCGCGCCGTCTACCTGCGAATCCTACCAGCAGCCGCCGCTACCATGACCGGCGCCGTCGGATACTTCCTCCTGCTGCGGTGGGTGATATGATGAATGGTCGCGGCTCAAAAGGACGCCAGACCGCCGGTGCACCTACAGCCCGCGGCCTGTGGCGGCCAAGAATTCAAGCGCAACAGCATCGACATACTCTTTGCTGGGGGCCTCAATCTTGACGAACCCCCCGGGAAGTTCAAACTCGTCGTCCAACCATAAATCTGCCACAAGGCAGGGGAATTCATTTTGCTCTGTTGAATCAACGCACATCTTCACAGTGCCATCTTTATTCTCGAAGATGAGCGTCTGAATTGTCACCTCCCGGCATAGCGCTTCATTCTTGTCGGGGCGCAACAGAATCCGGCCTGCCTTTCGGAGCGTTTCCAACTGTTCTGGATCTGGGAATACTCTTGCAACCCCCCGATCTATCTGGTCTTGGCTGCAAATCGACAGAGTATCTGTGCGATCCTGCGCGAGCTTCAGCCCTTGATTGGCCGTAAGCTCGCGAAAGAAATTCTCGTACCACTCTTTGGTGTGAGTGGCGTCATATCTGAACGATACTGTTCTTTCCGGCATAGCGATTCCCCATATACCAATTCACCGATCTGACAGGTCAGACTCACGGGCCGCTGACACTCGCAGGGCACTCACCGTGGTGCGGTGCCTGTCTTCTATGTCGCGTTGCGGCCCGTCGCTGCGAGGACTTCAGCGATTATCTGGTCCGGCGCGACGCCGTCGGCCAGGCCTTCGAAGCTCAGTATCAGCCGATGTCGCAGCGCAGCGGCCGCAACCGCTTCCACATCCTCAAACGCCACGTTCGCCCGCCCCGCCATCAGCGCCCGCACTTTGGCCGCAAGAACTATCGCCTGCCCGCCCCGCGGCGACGCCCCGTAACGCACATACTTCCGCACCATCTCGCCCGCCCCGGCCGCGTGTGGATGCGTCCCCGCGACTAGCCTTGAAACGTAATCCGTCACGTGCGAGGCGATCGGCACCTGCCGAACCGTCCGCCGCATCTGCTCAACGCGATCCGCCGACGCCACCGCCACCGCCTCCGCCGCCTCGCTGCCCGTCGTGCGCGTAAGAATCGCCGACAGCTCCTCCACGCCCGGCGAGCTCAGCAGAATCTTCAGCATGAACCGGTCCAGCTGCGCCTCGGGCAGCGGGTACGTGCCCTCCAATTCAAGCGGATTCTGCGTCGCCAGCACGCAGAACGGCTGCGGCAGCGGGTGGCTCGTGCGTGCGACCGATACCGTCTGCTCCTGCATTGCCTCCAGCAGGGCCGACTGTGTCTTCGGCGTCGCCCGGTTGATCTCGTCAGCCAGTATGAGGTTGGCGAAGACAGGCCCCGGCGCAAACACGAACCGCTTCCCCCCGGCGGGGTCTTCCTCGATGATATTCGTGCCCGTGATATCCGCCGGCATCAGGTCCGGCGTGAACTGAATCCGCCCGAACTCAAGCTCCAGCGCCGCCGCCAGCGTCCGCACAAGCAGCGTCTTGCCCAGCCCCGGCACGCCTTCCAGCAGCGCATGCCCCCCCGTCAGCAGGCACGTCAGCACCTGGTCGACCACCTCCCCGTGCCCGACGATGACCCGGCCCACCTGCTCGACGATTCGCCCGTAGTCCTCGGCGAACGCGTCAATATCGGCGGCGAAGTCGGACGTGTCGTCAACGTGAGATCCCATTGCACCCCCATTCTATTTAATGTCCGCGAGCCTGTCGAGCCGGAAGAAGGCTATCGCGTTGGCTGTTGTGGCTTCAGCGAAAGCCTCCAGCGATGCGCCCCGAACCGCCGCCAGGCGCCGCGCGACGTGCACTACGTTGGCCGGCTCGTTTGTCTTCATCTTCCGCACAGGCTCGGGCGACAGGTACGGCGAGTCCGTCTCCACCAGTATCCGATCGTCCGGCGTCATGGCGACCGCCTGGCGAATGTCATCGGCCCGGTTGAACGTTGCGATTCCGCTGTAGCTGATCGTCGCGCCCAGGTCCAGCACCGTTCGCGCTACTGCCGGGCCCTCGGTGAAGGAGTGAAACACCAGCCGTCCGCCCTCAATGCCCGAGGATCGAATGATCGCCAGCGTATCGTCGACGGCCTCTCGCATGTGAATCACCACGGGCGAATCAAGCTCATCGGCAAGGGCCAGTTGCGCCGCCAGCGCCGTCCGCTGAGCCTCGCGCGGGGAAAAGTCGTAGTGATAGTCCAGGCCGATCTCTCCCACCGCCACGCAGCCCTCTCGCCCGGCGAGTTCGCCAACCTGCCGAACTGTCTCGTCGTCCGCGTCCTTGGCGTCGTGCGGGTGAACGCCGGCCGTGAAGCTGACGTTGCCGTGAGCCCCCGCCAGGCTGCACGCCGCACGCGCTTCGGCAAGCGTGCCGGATGAGCATATGACATGCACCACGCCTGCGTCCGCCGCGCGGCTGAGAACGTCATCGACCCGCTGCTTCAATCGGCCATGCCAGAGGTGGCAGTGCGTGTCGATGAGTCTCATGGCGGACGCTTCGTTCATACGTGTGCCCTAAAACGCGGCTGTAATATGCCTGATTTGCGGCTCGTCGCTCCTTCTGAGCACTACCGAAATGATGTCATAGCGAACGCGCATATTGCCCGCGCGGTGGCGCGTCAGATAGTAGGCGGCTGTCCTCTTGATGCGCCGCTGCTTGTCTTCGTCAACGGCAGCGGCGGGGGACGTGTAAGTGTCGGATGTACGGGTCTTGACTTCGGCGAAAACGACACAGTCCTCACCGAAATGGCTGGCCGAGTCCTTGTCGAAGGCGATGATGTCGATCTCGCCGACAGGACAACGATAGTTGCGTGCGAGAATCTTCAGCCCGCGGTGCTTGAGGTATCTAACCGCCAGCGCCTCGCCTTGCTGGCCCAGCGAAAGGTCACGTTTCCTGAAAGGCCAGATCGGCATATCTGTTCACCGCCTTGCGACGGTCGGCGAGGCGCTACTCGGCGGCGTCGGTCTCTTCGGAGCTCTCGGCCGCGCCGGCCTCAGAAGGCTTGGCTACGGAAAAACCCCGTGTGTCCTTAAGCCGGGTCGCCTTGCCGGTACGCTCCCGCAGGTAGTAAAGCTTTGCGCGGCGTGCCTTGCCGCTCCGCAGCACCTCGATCGACGCCACCCGCGGGCTGTGCAGCGGAAAGACCCGCTCGACGCCCTCGTTGTTCACTATCCGGCGGACGGTGAACATTTCGTTCACGCCCCCGCCCTTACGGGCGATCACCACGCCCGAAAAAACCTGTATGCGCTCACGGTCGCCCTCGACAATGCGAACGGACACGTTCACGGTATCGCCGATCTTGAACTTCGGAATGTCACTCTTAATGCTGCTGGCGGCCGCCGCTTTCATCAGTCGGTCACTCACGGTATTTCTCCCGACGCATCTGCCGTCGGCTCACGCCGGCGGATCGGTCTCGTTTGGATGCTGCTGCTTGTACTTTGCCCAAAGATCGCACCGGCGCTGCATGGTCCGCAGCTTCGCCTGCTCGTGGCGCCACTGCTCTATCTTGCCGTGGTCGCCGCTGAGCAGTATTTCCGGCACGGCCATGCCGCAGAACTCCCGCGGCCTGGTGTAGTGCGGGTATTCCAGCAGACCCGCACTGAACGACTCATCGTGAGTCGATTCGTCTTTTCCCAGCACTCCCGGAATCAGGCGGACGATCGCGTCAACCACCGCCATCGCGGCTATCTCGCCGCCCGAGAGCACAAAATCGCCCAGCGAAACCTCCATGTCCGCCAGCGTCCGGATTCGTTCGTCGAATCCTTCGTAATGCCCGGCAAGCAATATTAGCCGATCCTTGCTCGCCAGTTGTCTCACCAGCGACTGGTCCAGCGGCTGGCCCTGCGGGCTCAGCAGTATCACCTCGCCCGGGCAGTCTCCCTGGGCTCGCAAATGCGCCACGGCGTCGAAAACGGGCTGACACATCAGCACCATACCAGGCCCGCCGCCGAAGGGCGCGTCGTCCACCGAACCGTAGTTATCGACCGCAAAATCGCGGATATTTGTGCAGTGGATATCAACCAGCCCGCGCTGGACGGCACGGCCGACGATGCTCGTTGTACGCATCGCATCGAACATCTCGACAAACAGCGTCAGTATATCGATGCGTTTCGCCATCGTCGCAAGGCCCGCGCCGGTGTGGAACTACTTCTTCACTGCCACGCCGTGCTTCACCAGAAGGTCGCGAACCGTGGCAGAGGGCTGAGCGCCTACGCCCAGCCAGTATTCGATCCGTTCCCGGTTCAGCGAAATCTGCTTGTTCGGATCCTTGCTGGCCGGGTCATACCATCCGAGCTCTTCGATCACTCGGCCGCCGCGAGGAGTTCGGCCGTCCATCGCGCCCAGCCGGAAGAAGCTGCGATGGCGCCGGCCCATGCGTTTTAGTCTCAGCCTAACTGCCACAGACTTTCTCCAACTTGCGTCGCTCGCCCAAAGGGCTAGCGCGTAGTGTCTCTTGTAAACAATGCGAGCTAAACATTCTAACACCGCCGGAAAACCTTGCAAGTCCTTTTTCCCAGCGATTGTCTGTCCTTCGCCTTCCGCCATGACCAGCCAGCAGCCGGGACAGAGGCGACACCCGGTCCGCCAGGCGGTATGCAGGCCGGCCTACATCCACCTGCCGGTCTTCAATGGGGAAACTTCCGCTCCAGCAGCCAGGCCCCGCCCGCCGATAACCCACCCATATATGCTTAACGGCCAAAGGAGAATGGGTGATTTACGCTGCCCTTACACTGTGGTTGCTTTTGTTGAGCTTCACCGGCATCGGTGTTTACAGGCTGCTCATGGGATTGATAGGCCCAAAATGGACCAATTTGCTCCTCCTGCCAGGAACCGTTGTTTCCGAGATGGCCTACATATTCGGCTGTCTGATAACGGGAGGGGAGATTAGACAGGCAAAGCTGATCGACTTCTCTAACGCAGGGGACGGCCTGTCGCATACCGAAGCGACCCCAAAGCTCAAGACAATAGGCCCATTGATTGCGTCCCTGATGGCTGTGGCAGCATGCGGAGCAGCCATACTGCTGGTAGACAGACTGCTTGGAAAGCGCGTCCTCAGGGCCTTTGCCCTGTCCGGTGGGGGAATAAGTCTGACACTGCTGCCGCAGGACCTGCCGACAAGCTGGGCGGTACTGTGGGATAGCGCCCACCACCAGCTCACCCTCGTCCGCAGGATGTGCGAAACGGTGGGTCAACTCGACTGGCGTCAGTGGCAAGGGCCCGTGTTCGCCTACCTGGCGATGTGTCTGTCCATTCGCCTGACGCCCGCCAGGCACAACCTGCGGGCGACGCTGGGCGCGGTCTTGATCATAAGCGCATGTGTTGCTCTTACGGGCCTGCTGTGGAGGAATTTCGCGGACCTTATTGACGATCTTTGGCCGTTACTGACGTACGTCTACGCCACTGTCCTTACTGTACTTGCTGTTGCCTTAATAGCACGAGGCGTGGCCGCGCTCACCGCCTCACTTCGCGCAAAAACGCACGCCGGGCATGCTTGATTAATACAACACCGCAAAATAATAACAGGCAGGAGCATAGCCGGGCACACCTGATTCCCACAGCAACACCCGTTTAGCGGGAAACAGAATATTGCCGGGCGCCCCGACGCCAATCTGCCACCTAGTCGCTGCGCCTGTGTCTATCGCCGCCCCCTACTGTCCGGCCTCTGCCAGCGGCGGAATGACCAGCTTATCACCCACCTTCAGTGTCCTTGGATGTACCTGGGGATTTGCCTTCTCAATGAGCGACCATCGCGACCCTTTGCCGTACATCTTCTGTGCGATGATCCAGAAGCTATCTCCTTCCTGAACGACGTACGTCTTACCGCCTTCGCGAGACGCCCGGTCAGCGGAAACTACGCTCGGCTGTTCATTGTGCGCAACCGCCTGAGGCTGCGATTGCTTGCAGCCTGTCATCAGGGCTACGGTGATCAAAACAACGCAGGTGCCGAGCTTGTTCATGGCGTCCGTTCCTTTCCCCGCCATGTTCTATTATCGGCTTTTCACGCCCGAACAGTACAGCGGGAAGTGTCGGACTCCCATACCGTGACCGCCGTCACGCCCGGCAGGTCGCCCCTGATGCGGCTGAGGATGTACTCGCCCAGCCTTTCGCTGGTGGAATTCTCCAACCCGGCGATGTCATTCAGATTGCGGTGGTCCAGCTCGTCCAGCACTGCCTCGACGACCCGTTTGATCTCCCCGAAATCCACCACCCAGCCGGTCGTCGCATTGGGCTGGCCTGTAACGTGTATGTCCAGCCGGTAGCTGTGCCCGTGCAGTCGAGCACACTTGTGTCCCGCCGGTACGTTTGGCAGCGAGTGGGCCGCCTCGAATCGGAATGTCTTGACCAGTTCGTATTCCATGGATCTGCTTTCCTTCAAGCGGCTAGACACCCCCATTGGCATCGGGCCAGATTACCTTGTGCAATTGCAGGCCTAGTCGCACGTCAAGCCGGTCGGCTATTATCCACTTGGCCAACTCGCTGGCCGGCAGCTCATCGACCACGGGGGAGAAAATCACTTCCACCCGACCGATAAGCTTATGCAGCAAGGTCACGTCGCGGGCGTAATCGTAGTCCTGCCTGTTGGCTATGACGAACTTCACCTCGTCACGAGGTCCAAGCGATTGAAGATTAGTCCAAAGGTTGAAATCGGCAACGCCGCTGCCGGGACACTTGACGTCTATGATCCTCTTAACCCGGCCGTCCACGTTGCTGACATCTATCGACCCGTTGGTTTCCAGCAACGTTTCGTAATTCGCTTCGCACAGTCTGGTCAGCAGCTCCATCGCCGCCGACTGGGCAAGAGGTTCGCCGCCGGTTACTTCCACGCGATTACATTTCAGTTGGGCAACGCAGGCGAGAATCTCGCCGACCGGCATCTGTCGTTCCTGCACGCGGGCCTGGGGCGTGTCGCACCAGCGGCACTCCAGGTTGCAACCTGCCAGACGGATGATGGTGCAGGGCAAGCCGGCGCGGGACGACTCGCCCTGTATCGACAGGTATATCTCATGGACATAAAGTTGGCTCACGGTGTCATTGTATCAATGCGGGTTGTCCACTACGATAAGTTCATGGGCGCTGGAAGCATGCTCGATAATCGAAGGCTGCTATTGATATTGGCGGCGGCGTTGCTGATGCGAGGCGGGCTGCTGACAACCGCTGCGATAAATCACGGCGAGGTGCTCGCCCCGGACTCCTACAGTTATCGACAGTTGGCTGGCAGCCTCCACCAACGCCACGAGTTCAGCCGAGATGGTGAGCCGGAAATCTTCCGCACGCCGGGGTACCCGGTTTTTCTTGCATTAATTCAATGGCTGCACGGGGGTATATGGACGGCCCTTACGGCGCAAGTTCTTCTGGACGTTGGGCTTGTAATGATAACCTTTCACCTAGCTGCCATGCTTGCCGGCAGGGAAGCAGGAGCACTGGCGGCGTTGATTCAAGCAGTAACGCCGGTGGCAATAGCATCTTGCTGTCGTATGCTGTCCGACAGCCTGTACGCGCTGCTGCTGACGGGCTCGGTGGTGCTTGTGGTGGGGCACCTGCGGGGCGGTGGATGGAAGCACATAATTCTGTCAGGAGTTACGATGGCGGCTGGGTGTTACGTCAGACCCGTGGGCGTGGCGATGGCAGCCATGGCGGGGCTAGTGATCCTGTTGAGTTCGCGTAAGTTCTTGCATACAATGGTTTTCATAGCTATAGTAGCAATGTGTTTGGCCCCGTGGGTAGTGCGGAACGCCGTTATTGCGGATTATCGCGGTTTTTCGAGTTTCGCGGGCGACAGCCTCTACAGGTTTTCTGCTGCGGAAGTCATCGCGCGTGAGGAAAACGTCGACGTCCAGACCGTGCGTGGCCGGCTGGACCGCGAAGTCGCGGCGGCCAACTTGCCGACGCCCGGTGCAAGAAGCAGATACAGAATGCAGCGGGCGGCGGAGATCATTCGCGGTAACCCAGGCGATTACCTGATCATCCACACCAGGGGGGACCTAGCGTTCTGGCTGCCGGGCGCGACGGATGTACTGGAAGTGGCGGGCGTTACGGCCGGCCAGAAGGGCACGCTATCAGTTCTTCATCAAAAGGGGCTTATGTCTGCGGCAAAGCACTATTTCGCAGGTAGCCCGTGGGCGGTCATTGCTGCGGGGGCTCTGGTAAGCATATTCGCGGTGAAGATGATCGGAGTGGCGACGTGCGTACTCAGCCGGGCGAGGCTTAAGATGTCGGCTGCTGCGTGGCTTATGGTGCTGGTGGTGGGGACGTCTGCGATGGCTGGCGGACCGGCGTCCACGCCGCGGTTCCGTGTGCCTGTCGCATCGCTGCTGAGCGTGGCGGCGGCGGTGGGTTGGCTGAGGCTTTCACGGGGTCGCCGGCGCAAGCAGCGTTGCTGATACGGGCCGGTTTGTGACGGGAGAGGTCCTGCATCAGCGGCCGTTGCCGATGGCTGCCAGCCATGGCCAGCGGCTGCGCCCCAGAACACGCGGGCGCCACATTCGGTCGATTGTCTGTGTGAAGGTGTTCATCCCGAGAACCGCCATGTAGGACGGGATCGGCACTGGGGTGTAAAGCCTCAGAAGCATCGCAAGCGTGCCGCAGCCGATGCCGAAGAGCACCTGCCCGCCGGTGGTGACCGGTCGGGTGGTCTGCTCGGTGGCGAGGAAGAACGCCGCCAGCAACAGCCCGCCGGAGAACAGGTGATAACTGACGTAGATTACGCCTATGTCGAGGCCCTCGTGGAGGACGGGCCACCAGACGCGCTGGATCGTCTGGTCGGGTGCGACAAGATGGATGGGCGCGACAGCGACGATGATGGCGGCGGCCAGGATTATCGACAGGGGCAGTTGCCACTTCACGTAGTGGCGGTAAATAAGGTACAGGCCGGCGACGATGAGGATAGCGGCGGAGGTCTCGCCTATTCCACCGGGCACGGCGCCCAGGATGAGGTCGTCGATGATCGGCATCTTGTCTAGGGCAGGGGGATAGGTCCCGGGCGGGCCCGGCATGCCCCAGATGGAGCCATACGCGCCGGTATCGGCCAGCAGGGCGTCGCGGTCGTTGCTGGGGTGGGTAAGCGGGTGTAGGATGGCCTCGGGGCGCTTCATTAGGAACGCATCGCCGCGCAGAGTCGCAGCTCGGCCGTGCCAGGGCTTGTAATCCGGCTCGTAGGTGTAGGTCCGCACGTCGCCGATGATAATGTTGTTCTGGGCCAACACGGGCCAGGCGTCGGGATATGCCTGCGCGGGTGTCGTGAGCACGGCTGGAAACATCACCGCGACGGCAAGTCGTCCAACGAGCGCGGGCTGCCAGACGAAGTGCCCAACGCCGCCCAGGACGGCCTTTCCAAGTATGATCGCAAAGGCGGCGGCAATGGCGGGCACGTACCATGGGACGAATGCCGGCAGGGAGAGGGCAAGGAGCATTCCTGTGAGCACGGCGTGGGACAGGCCCAGCAAGGCGGGCTGGCGCGTGACGCGGTAGTAAAGCGATTCCATCAGGATGCAGCCGGTGATGGATATGATGGCCACGTTTGCAGCCCGGAAGCCCATGAAGACGATTCCGGCCAGCATCGGGGCGCATGCGGCGGCAAGCGTTACGCGGTAGACAGTGGAGGCTGCTTCTGGCGCTCGCACCAGCGGCGCATGGGGGGAAGGGAAGTGCCGCCTGGTAAATACCAGCCCGCGCAGGTCCGTCTGGCGTGATTGGCTCATGATGCGGGCTCCGCGGCTGACGAGCGGGCTAGCTGGCGGCGGCCGGCGATGGCCCGCTTGAGCTGCGCGACGCGATAGGTCAGAGGCAGACGCGAGGGGCAGACGTAGCTGCACACGCCGCAATCGACGCACGCCATTGCGCCCGCGCGGCGGGCAGTGGGCAGGTCGGCCAGTTCCAGCGCGTCGTTCAGCAAGCTGACGTTCAGCCTGGCTGGGCAGTGGTCTGTGCACCAGCCGCAGCGAATGCACGGGCAGGGGGAGACCGGCTCGGGCGCGGCCAGGGCGAGCACAGCGTTAGTGGCTGGTGTGACGACGGCGCGCGGGGTGCAGTTCAGGCCCTTCATTGGTCCGCCGTGGGTCAGGGGTGCGTGGGTGATTTGGCTGAGCTCAGCGCACGGGGTGCCGAATGGCACGGGGATGTTTACGGGGTGGATGATCTGGTGGCCGGCGAGGGTGAGTATGCGCGTAAGTGTAGGGCGGCCCCGCAGGGCCCACCTGGCGACTGCAAGGGCCGTGGCTGGGCTTATGACGGCGGCACCGATGTGGAAGGAGGTGCGGCCGATGGGCACCTCCAGACCGGTGAGGATTTTCAGGAGTATGGGCTCGGCGCCGGTGGGGTACTTATAAGGAAGGGCGATCAGGTGCACACCGTGGGCTTCTGCGGGCGCCATCACATGTGCGTAGTCACCTGTGCGTCGCTCGTCGACCACCATGGCCGTCTCTGACGCGCCGATGATCCTGGCGAGAAGGGCCAAAGCGAACAGGACATCCTCGCCGTGCTCGGCGAGCGTTCGGTGATCGCTGGTGACGTATGGCTCGTCCTCCATGCCGCTTACGACGAGGAGGGCGACGTTGGCTTGGCGGGCCTCGGCGAGCCAGGCCGCCAGGGGTCGGACCGGATGGCTGCAGGTCGTCAGTGCGCCCTCGGCGAGTCGGTCGGACAGCATGTTTGCAGGCGCCCGCCGCCAGTCGATAGGTCCGAAGGGAGTTTGCGGTGGTTGGGCGGGCTGGAGGGCGGTCATTTCCACGGCGTCGACGGTGACGAAGCGCCCGCCGGCGGCCACGTCGGCGGTGGTGAAGGCGCTGACCAGGCCGGACATTGGGGCGAGGACATGGACGGAGTCGGGCGGTGAGCCTTCAGCGAGCATGTCGCCGGCTGAGACGTACTGTCCGCGGGATACTCTGGGGGCAGCTTGCGGGCCCGGCCCGTAGGCGAGAGGCACGTGAAGGCGTTGCGGGACAAAAGCAGCCCTGACGGGCCTGGAGAGCGTCTCCTGTTTTTCGTCCGGCAGATCGAGCCCGCCGACAAAGGTGCCGTATCGCCTGCGAAGCATGGTGAGATAGTAACCAACAGGCGGGGGACAGTCCACACCCGTAGGTGGAGGCGGCGGGGCGGGGCGGAATTGAACAGCCGGCGGGGAAATGCAGAATGGGGAATTAGAAATGTGAAGATATAAGTCCGAAATTACGGATCGGCCCGACAGGGCTGGGTTTGACAGAGCCGGACGCAAAGCATTTCGAATGTCGACTTATTGACCGATATTGCGAAGGGCGTGTTGGGTGCGGAGGATCGGGTCGGTGAACTCGATGTCGGCGGTGGCGATCAGGCGCTGCAGGAGGCTGAGTATGGCCTGGTCTATCGCTTGGCGGAGCAGAGCCGCATGGAGCTGATCCTTAACCTGTTCAAAGGATACGTCCTGGGGGGGTATTTCGCGGACGAGTTGGAGCAGGTGGAAGGTCGTTCCTGAGCGGATGATGTCGCTGACTTCGCCGGGCTTGTTGAGCGCGAGGACGACCTCTCGGATTGCGGGTTGACATTCGTCGGACATGGAGCTGATGGGGGGCAGCAGGCCGCCATTGGGGGCTGATGAAGGATCTATGGAATAATCCTGGGCGAGTCGGGCGAAATCCGCTCCGTCGCGGAGCATCTGGAGGACTTGATCGGCGGCGGCCAGTGACTCCAGCTGTATGTGGCGGACCTGGACCTGACGGCCGAACTGTCGGCTGAACTCGTTACGGAGGTCGGCCTCGTAGATTTGGATATCGGGGGTGACCATTTTTCTCAGGAGCACCTGCCTTCGGAGGAAACGCTCATAGTCAGCGTAGCTCATGCCCTTTTCTGCGAGCATTCTAGTGAGCAGTTCACGGCGGTGCGCCGGCTGGACGTCCTGCTGGTCGGTGATGCCGTGGAGGAAGTAATCGTTTTCTGCGGCGATATCGTCGTCGGTAACGATGATTTGTCGTTTATTTGCTTCCTGCTGGACGACCATATCAGCGATGAGCTGCTGGGCGATAGTCATGCCGTAATTGGTGACGAGTATCTCGTTGAGATCGGTCATGTAGATGGGCTGGCCGTTGACATTGGCCATGACAGGCTGGACCAGGGGCGGCGCGGGGGCCTGGCGGGTCTGGTCGTGGGGTTCATTCGTCAGAGCTTGAGGCTCACAGCCCATCGCGATTACAACGGCCATTGCGGCCGGCAGGAGTGCGTTTCGCATGAGTCGGCTCCTTCCAGGTATTTGGGCAAGTGTCGTGGTTGGCAAGAGCGCTACTTTTTCATTTGCAGCTCTATTCCGTCGGTTTGCCACTTTCTTGCGAGTATTGCGAACTGGTCGGCCATCTCGTTCATGCTTCTGACGGCTGAGACGAGTTCGTTATAGAGGGCGGGGTCGGACACGAACATACCGAGGGTGCCCTTGCCGGTCTCAATGTCCTGGGCCGCGTTGTTCAGGGACGTTATGAGCCTGGAGAGCTCATCGGCGGTCACGATGAGCCTTCTGGTGAGGACCTCTGCCTGATCGGCGATTTTGGAGACGGAATCAAGTGCGGGCTTGAAGGCGTCGGTGATTCCGACGTTTATGATCAGGCCCCTGATGATAAGTTGCTGAGGAGGGCGTTCGGCGGCGGGGGCGATAGGCACGGGCTCTATGCCGTGGCTTTCGGCCCGTTCCAGGGAGAGATTGGGCGGGCCCATGAAGTTTCTGTAGACGACCAGGACGCTGTTGGGGGAGACGTAGACGTCTTTTTCGATGCGCGCAGTGATCGTGACTCCCTTCAGCGGGACGGAGGGGTCGGTGAAATCTATACCGGTAATCCGTCCCACCCGTAGGTCAGCCATGTGTATGGCGTCTCCTTCGCGGATACCGGCGGAGGTATCCATCTCGACCAGAATAGTCTGCCCGCGTTGGAAGATACTCGGCAGCCCCGCGAACAGGACAATGAGACCTGCCAGAATCGCCAGAGCCACCAGCACGGTCAGGCCCACGATGACGTTACGTGTGCGGTCATTCATTTGGAGGACTCCTGGGGGGAAGTTGGTGCTGTAGGGGTTTCGCTGGCGGATAGGTTCCCTTGGCGGATCTGGGCGAGTTCTTCGGGACTAGCCTGGCCCAGGACAAATCGCTGTACGACTCCGTCCTGGACGTCATCCAGCTCGTGGGGAGCGGCGTCGACGATCAGCTTTCCTTCGTGCAGCATGACGATGCGGTCACCGACTTTTCTTGCTGAGGCCATGTCGTGCGTGACAACAATGGCCGTGGTGCCAAGGGCGCTTTGGAGCTTGAGTATCAGTTCGTTTATCAGGTCGGCCCGAACCGGGTCCAGGCCGGTGGTCGGTTCGTCGTAAAGGATCAGCTCGGGCTCGAGGGCGATCGCTCTGGCGAGTGCTACGCGTTTTTTCTGCCCGCCGGAAAGTTCTTCGGGGTAGCGGTTCTGCAGGCCGTCGAGCCCCACGAGGGACAACACTTGCCTGCTCCGGTCAATGCGGCTTTGGCGCGTGCCGACGTTGTGTTCGTCCTGCGGGAAGCAGATGTTCTCCTGGACGGTCATGGAATCGAACAGGGCCCCGCCCTGAAAAAGAAAGCCCATTCGTCGGCGCACCTTTACAAGGGCGGCCTCGGACATTTCGGATATGCAGTCTTGTCGGAACCAGACCTGACCCTTATCAGGCTTCATCAGCCCGGCAATGTGCTTCAGCAGAACGCTCTTGCCGCAGCCTGACGGGCCTATAACGACGGTGGTCTTTCCGCGCTGGGCCTGGAAGTCAATACCGTCCAAGACGACCAACCGGCCGAACCTCTTGTGGACGTCGACCATTCGGATTGTAGGTTCGCTTTGAATCACATCGTTTCTGCCTGTCTGGCGGCGCCCATCGCCGTTACTTGGAGCCATTCCGGTCGCGCATGGGACTCTCGATGCAGTGACAGTCGTTGGTAAGACTGCATGCGATACTTCTAGCCTATGGTCCCAGGCGCGTTTAGAATAGTATGTGATAGGGCTGGCTTCAAGGTGGAGATCGAGATGTCGAGTCGTTTCACAACGTCTGTGGATCTTTGGGCTGGCGGGGAGAGCATGTCTGCGCCTCCGTGCGTGTTCGTGTTGCTGGGGGCGACAGGTGACCTGGCGGCCCGGAAAATTGCCCCGGCGCTGTACCAACTGGCCTGTCGAGGGCTTATGGGCGAGAGAGCCGCGGTGTTGGCTGTAGCACGCAAGTCCATGATCGACGATGAGTTTCGCGATTTTATATTCAAGGCGATCCAGACGCATTCGTCACAGCCGGTCAGTGGCGAAGCATGGCGCAAAATGGCCGGGCGATGGTACTACCAAGTTGCCCACAATGATTCGCCGGAGGAGTTCGCCGCACTTGCACCTCGGCTGGCTGAAATTGACTCCCGGCACGGCTGCGGCGGTTCGCGGGTGTTTTACATGGCGCTCAGGCCTGAGCACTTCGGCCCGGCGGCGAACTATTTGGGTGCGGCCGGCCTGAGCCGGCCGTTGAATAAGGACAGCTTCGTGCGCATCGTCGTGGAGAAGCCTTTCGGGTCAGATTTGTCTTCAGCGAGGGCTCTTAGTGGTGTGCTGTGGCAGAACTTTGAAGAGCCGCAGATATATCGGATCGACCACTACCTCGGCAAAGAAGCGGTACAGAACATCATGGTCATGCGGTTCGCAAATGCGATATTCGAGCCGCTGCTGAACCGGCAGTACGTGGACCACGTGCAGATCACGGCGGCGGAGGACGCCGGTATGGAGGGGCGGCGGGGGCCCTATTACGAAGAAGCCGGCGCGATGCGCGACATGATGCAGAACCACCTTCTTCAGCTTCTTGCGCTGACGGCGATGGAGCCGCCGACGCGCTTGAGCGGTGAGAACGTCCGCGACGAGAAGGTAAAGGTGCTGTGCGCTATCGACCCACCTGCTCCGGCGGATATTGCCTCGGTCACGTGCAGAGGCCAGTATTCCGGGGGCCCCGGTCCGGCATATCGCCAGGAAGAAGGCGTTGCCTCCGACAGCGATGTGGAGACGTACGCGGCATGGCGGCTGTGCGTGAACACATGGCGGTGGTCGGGCGTGCCGTTTTACCTGCGGACGGGCAAGAGGCTGGCAGCGAAAGTCAGCCAGATTCTGATCGTCTTCAAGCGTGAGCCAGTACGATTATTTGGTCCTGGGTGGTGTGACCTTCGCGGCGCCAACCGTCTGCTGATTCGCATTTCCCCCGACGAGGGGATCGCAGTGGTTTGCGACGCGAAGGTGCCCGGTTCGGAGATGCTGCTGAGGCCCGTTCGGATGAATTTCAGCTACGGCACGGCGTTTGAGTCGGCCTCGCCGGAGGCGTACGAAAACCTCCTGCTGGACGCCATGATGGGCGACCCGACACTCTTTATCCGGACCGACGAGGTCGAAGCGGCATGGCGGCTGATCGACGCGATACGGCTGAGCTGGGCGAACACCGGCAAGCCGGCGCTGCACAGCTACGCGCCCGGGACGTGGGGTCCTGAGGCGGCAAATGAACTTTTCGGCGATCCATATAAACGCTGGTTTGACGGATAATCCCGTGATATAAGGCACTTGGCCATGACCGCAAGAAGAGCATCCCCAGAGGTTATCGTCATGTCGTCGTGTGAAGCGGCGACAAAGAAGGCTGCCGAACTTTTCAAGGAAGTCGTGTGCGCGTCGGTTGCCGAAAGGCGCGTGTGCAACCTGGCGTTGGCGGGCGGGACGACGCCTCACGACCTGTACCAGAAGCTGGCGGCGGATGTGTACAACTGCGACGTTCCGTGGGCTTCAGTAAATGTGTTCTTCGGGGACGAGCGCGACGTGCCTCACGACCACGTTGACAGCAACTACCACATGGCCCAACGGGCGCTGCTGGATCACATCCCGATTCCGCCGGAACAGATCCACCCCATGCCCGCCGACTCGGACGACCTGGAGGCGTCGGCCGGGGAGTACGAGAAGATTGTTCGCAAGATCGTCACGGGGGATGAACCGATGCCGCGATTCGACCTGATACTTCTAGGCATGGGCGGCGACGGGCACACCGCCAGCCTGTTTCCCCGGACGGAAGCATTGTCGGAAAAGGAAAAGCTTATCGTCAGCCATCACGTGCCGGTGCTTGGGCGTAACCGGATGACGTTCACATATGCGCTGATCAACGCCGCGCGGCATGTCATGTTCCTAGTTACGGGGGAAGACAAGGCCGATGCCGTCGCAGCCGTCCTCGGCGAGGACAAGAAAGCCCGCGAAGAAATCCCAGCCGCACAAGTAAACCCCGTTGACGGCAAGCTGACGATCGTTCTGGACGCAGCGGCGGCGAGAAAAACGGACCTGAAGCCAGCCAAGAACTAAGTGGGGCTCTCCTTCGACAACGGCCTAATGTCCATTCTTCCGACCGCATCGCAAGTGGGGATAGAACCAATCAGCCTTATTGTGCAAGGGTGATTTGCGCGACCGGGGGTGAGCAGATCCCGGGCGCTGATAGTCTCGACGATTCGCCCCTGGTGCATCACAGCCACATCGTCGGCGAAGCGTTGGACGAGCTGGAGGTCGTGGGCGATGAAGAGATAGCTCAGGTGCACCTGATCCTGAAGGTCCTTGAGGAGGTTGAGAATCTGCGCGCGGATGGACACGTCCAGCGAGCTGACTGGCTCGTCGCAGACGATAAGGTCCGGATTGGTGGCCAGGGCCCGCGCAATGGCTATTCGTTGCCGCTGTCCGGCGGAAAACTCGTGCGGATATCGGCTGGGTGAGTCCGGTGGTAGGCCGACGCGGTGGAGCAGGGCGACGGCGCGGAGTTCGCGCTGGCGGCGCGTGCCGATTCGGTGGGCTGTCAGGGGTTCGGCAACGATTCTACCGGCCGTCATTCGCGGGTCAAGCGAGCCAGCCGGGTCCTGGAAGATCATCTGCATTCGCCTGCGCATCGTTCGCATTTTTGGCCGGCGGGCGGCCAGCACATCGCAGCCGTCGAAAACGACCTGCCCGGTGATGTGGGCCTCCGGCAGCAGACGGAGCACAGCGCGGGCAAGGGTGGTCTTGCCGGCGCCGCTCTCGCCGACTACCGCGAGGGTCCTGCCATGCTGAAGCGAGAAGGTGGCGCCGTTCACCAGGTAGACGCGACGACGCGACAGGCCCAGCAAACCGGTCTCAGGCAGCGCGACACGAAGATCGCGGACGGTCAGGGCCGGGCGGTCGTCAGTGGCGAAATGTTGTGGCTCAGGGATCATGTGTTTGCTGATACGGCAGTGTGTGGTCGTATCCGGGGCACAGCAGGCATGCGGACCAATGGCCCTGGGCGACGAGACGAAGCTGTGGGTGAACGCTGCGGCAGAGCGGGTTGTCTGCGGCGAGCGGGCATCGCGGGTGGAAACGGCATCCGGGGGGCGGGGAGGCGAGGTCCGGCGGGCAGCCGGGTATCGCGGCGAAGCGGGCGTCCGTGTGGGTGACGGGCCTGACACAATCTAACAGCGCCTGCGTGTAAGGGTGCATCGGATAAGCGAACAGCGCGCGTGTGTCGGCGATTTCCATAAGCTCACCGGCGTACATCACGGCGACGGTATCGGCTGCCCGGGCCACGAGCGCCAGGTCGTGCGTTATCAGGACCACGCCCATGCCGGCACGGGAAGGCAAGTTGGTGAGCAGATCCAAAATGCGCTGCTGAGTAGCGGTGTCCAGGGCGGTGGTGGGCTCGTCGGCTATCAGCAGGTCCGGCTGGCCGGCGAGAGCCATGGCGATCAGCACGCGCTGGCGGAGCCCGCCGGAAAGCTCGTGAGGGTACTGCCTGAACCGCTTGGCAGGCTCATCGACACCGAGGCGGGCGAGAGACTGAACGGCGATTTCCTTTGCCCTGCGCGCGCCGACGGACTGATGGAGGCGGATCGCCTCGACTATCTGTCGACCGCATGTGAAAATGGGGTTCAGCGCAGTAGCAGGCTCCTGGAAAACCATGCCGATCCGTCGGCCGCGAACGGACCGCATTTGCCGCTCGGTGAGATCCAGCAGGTTACGGCCGTTCAGTTCGATGCACCCGGCGGCGACTCGCCCGGCGTCTGGCAGGAGGCGAAGCAGCGACAAGGCGAGGGCCGACTTGCCGCACCCGCTCTCGCCGACCAGCGCGAACAGACGCCCTGCCTGGGCGGTGAAGCTCACGCTGTCCACGGCGGCAGCAGGTCCGGAAGCGGTGAGGAAGACCGTCCGCAGGCCGGTCACGCGGAGCAGTGTGTGGTGCCGGTTCATGGCGCGCTCGCTTTCGCATCGAGGGCGTCGCGGATGCGGTCGCCGAGTACGTTGATCGCCAGCACAAGCACCGATAGCGCGGCGACGGCGGCAGTCAGCTCCCACCACCGCCCGACGATCAGGTCGCTGCGGGCGGCGTTTATCATGCTGCCCCAACTGGGCGTGCCAACCGCGACGCCGATTCCAAGGTAGCTTAGGATGACCTCCGCCATGACGGCCGCAACAAAACCCAACGAGAAGTTGACCAGGGCGATGTGCATCACGTTCGGCAGAACGTGGGTGAAGAGTATGCCTATCCCGGACCTTCCCGATGCGCGGGCGGCAAGGACGTAATCTGACTGGCGGATCTTCAAGGCCTCTGCCCGAACGAGTCGGCAGGTGCCTATCCAGAATGTCATAGCCAGGGCCAGACATACGCCGGCCATACCGCCCAGATTGATCTGGAACACGGTTCCGCCGAACAGGACGGTGTCGGTGAAGGCGAACTTCAGGGCGATCACGCGGACGATGCCCGGGACGGCTGCCAAAGTCGCTACGAGCCACATGACGACGGCGTCGATCCATCTGCCGAAGTAGCCCGCCGCGGCGCCGAGGAGCAGTCCAAGCGGGATGGCGATGACGTTGGTCACAAGTCCCACCGTCAGCGACACCTTTGCCGCCAGGAGCGTCTTTGCCAACACCGACCGGCCGAACGCATCGGCGCCGAACGGCTGGTCGGTCGAGGGGGGAAGATTTGCGCGGGCATAGTCTTGGCTTGTTCCCCAGTTCGGCTCGATGGCCATTGAGGTGAATACGGCCGCCGCGACGTAGACAGCGATAACCGCGGCGCACACAATTGCTGCAGGCGACCGGCGGAGCTTTCGCCATGTGCGCCGCCAGGGAGAGGCGCTCAACGGCAGGCCTGGCGGCGCGTCGGAGAATATGCAGGGGGCATCGGTCATGCGCGGGGTTTCAGCCTCACTCGCGGGTCGAATACCGCGTACAGGATGTCGGTAGCCAGCAATCCGGTGACGTACAGCACGGCCGTTACAAACGTCAGTGCGGTCACGATGGGCACGTCCCGGCGGGATATGGAGGTAACGAGCTGTCCGCCCAGGCCCGGTATGCCGAAGAAGCTTTCCAGCAGAAGGCTGCCCATGATGAGGAAGGGGATCGCCATCACCAGTTGTGTGAGGATCGGCAGCATGCAGTTTGGCAGGACGTGACCCAACAAGACGCGCGACAGCGGCGCGCCCTTAGCGCGAGCCGTGCGGACGTAGTCACGGGTGATTTCATCGAGGATGATCGTGCGGTACAGCCGAACATTGCCGCCAATGGAGGCCAGCACGGCGATGGCGACCGGCACGTATATGTTGCTGACGTTCCGCAGCCCCCACGCGGCGGCGGGGACGATGCGAAAGACGATCCACTGCCCGACGATCATGTATGCAAGCAGCGGCACACACATGCCGAGGGTCGTCAGAAGCACGGCCAGGCGGTCCAGCCAGGTGTTGCGATAGTGGGCTATCAGAAGGGCGATGGTTAGCGCCGCCAGCCAGCCGATGGCCAAGGCGGGCATTGTGAGAGCGAGGGAGTACGGCGCTCTCTCGGCGATCATTCGCCCGACGGACTGCCCTGTGGCGTAGCTTGTTGCCCTTAGGGTGACGCTGTCGATGAGATGGCGGGTGAACTGGGAATCCCAGAAGGCCGGCGACGTGATCGGCTTTGTGGCGTCAACCAGCAGTGGCCTGTCGAGGGCGTGCTGCCGGTAGAAGCGTTGGCGCTGGTCGGGAGAGGCGTCGGAAGCGAGATAGTTGGCGGAGATATCGCCGGCTACCACGCGGAAGAGGACGAAGGTAAGCAGCATCACGCCGAATATCGTGACTACGGCGCGGGCGAGCCTTTGCAGAATAAACGCTCCCATGGCCGATCAATCCTCCCTACCGCCAAGGGCGCGGCGCCGGTCGGTGTCGATGCGCAGGTACTTGTCGTAGCCGTAACCGACGGGGTGCGGCTTGACGTTCTTTAGCCAATCGTAAGTCAGCACGAACGACTCCGGCTCGGTTAGCAGCAGCACTGGGCAGTCCTCGCTGATCATCCTGGTCATCTCTGCCTGAAGTTGCGTGCGCTGGTCGCTATCCGGCAAGGCACGCACCCGTTCGTAAAGCACGTCGAATCGCCTGTTACTGTATGCGGCGGAGGGGCTGCCTGCGCCGGAGTAGAACCGTTGGAGGAAGCTATCGGCCCGGCCGTCAGGCGACCGCCACCCGGCTGCGTGCATTTGCGTTTTGCCGGCGCTGACCTTGGCCTGGAAAGTGCTCCAGTCGTTTAGCGTGACAGTCGCGTCCAGGCCGACCGCCTGAAGCTGTTGGCGGAAGAAGTCGCCCATCTTGGCGTATTGCACGTCGGCGCCGGGCAGGTCGATGCGCAAAGTAGGCAGGTGGCCTTCGATGAGCAGGCCCGATGCGGCGAGTTCATCTCGTGCGGCGAGGAGCATCGCGGCGGCCTTGTCGGGGTCGTAGCGATAATACGGGCCGGGACCCGCCAACACGTGAGCCTGATAGCCTGCTGGATCCAGCTGTTCCAGCGAGCTGGGGAGACAATTAATCGCCCGCTTGCCTCGCCCGTTGAAGAGAACACTGACGTAGGTCTCAACATCCACAGCTAGGCATATCGCTCGCCGCAGCGAGGGGCTGGCCCGCATGACGGGGTCCGACATGTTGAACTCAAGCCAGTAGACCGTCGGGCTCTGGCAGGCGTGCAGGCGTATGCCTCGCCGGCGCCATCGCTGGGCGAGTGAACGGTCGGGCGTCACGACGGAGGCGAACAGTTCTGTCTGGACGTTGGACGAGTCGATTTCACCGGCGAGGAACAGCAGCCACCCTGAGTAGTCCTCACGGACGTAGTCCAGGCGGATGACGTCGATGAAAGGCACGGTCTTGCCGGCATCATCGAGCAGGCCGGCTTCGGCGTCGCCGGGGGCGCCACTGCGGGGGTAGGTCATTTCCCGAAAGTCAGGGTTCCGGACGAGCACTATGAGCTTTTGCGGCTGAAAGGTCTGCAGGACATATGGCCCGGTGGACACGACCTGCTCCGGCCGATGAACCGGGCCGGTGAGTGAGCAGTCGATTGCTTCGCGCGGAATCGGGGCGTAGTTGTGCAGAGCGAGCGTATGGATGAATTGCTGGTCGGGGGCGGTGAGCTGAATCTGGAGCGTGAGGTGATCGATTGCGCGGACGCCGGGCATGGGCAGGTCGTATCGGGAGGCGTCGGCCGGCTGAAAAGTCTCGGTCGCTGCGGCGTACTGGTCGAAGCCGACGATGCGCCCAGAGAGGGGGGCCCTGGCTACGTCAGTCGCCTGGAGGTGACAATCGCCGGCCCGTTTGAAGGCGTTGACGAAATCCTCAGCCGTTACGGTGCGCGTAGCCCAACGGTGGTGGGAGTCGGCGCCGAAGCAACGGTTGCGAGCGTATCGCACGCCCGGCCTGATGCGGATGGTGTAGGTCTTCCCGTCGGCGGAGACTTCCGGCAGATCGGCCGCCAGCAGCGGGATGATTTCCAGAGGCCTCCTGAGATAGTGGTAGGCATAGAGTCCCTCGTAGAAATGTCCCTGAATCCAGGCCGAGGTCGGGTCGTTGCAGGTGGCGGGGTCTATCGAGCGGACGGTTGCGCTGTAGCTGCTGAATCGCACGACGCGACGGGCGGCGAAGATGGCCTGGCCTGTGTCATCGTAGCCTATGACAACGCGGTCGTAGCCGGCGGTGTCGGATCGAAGCAGAAGGAAAGGCGAAGCCGCCATCGCCGCCGCGACTATGAGGGAAATGACGGAAAACCATTTCATGGCAACCCGACCGATACTCCCTTATTAAGGAGGTGAACGTCAGCTGCCCAGCCTGAAGAAGCTCCATCGGCGGCTGGCGGGCTATTCTTCAGGCAGTACTATGCGGGGATCCTGAATGTCAAAATTCAGGGCCTTTAATTCCCTGACCCAACCTATCACGCCAAGTTGTACGGCGTCAGCCTGTTGCAGCTTGTCGATGAACTTCTTGGGGATTTCCCTGCCGCTTTCTATGGAAATGTACCTGCCCTTGAGGGGAAGGGATACAAACTCGTTATTCTTCCCCACCAGGCCGTTGATTGCCTTTTCGCAGGCGGTCAGCAGACCCACGGCGGCAGCTTCGGTCTTCACGGCCTTGGCTCTTAGCAGAGCGAGGTCACGTTTTTGGGCTTCGTCCATCTGCTGGCTCTGCTTGTCGAGGTCCTCGACCTGCAGTTGCAGCTTCGTCGCCCGCGCGTACAGATTCCCGCCGACGGCAGCGAGGTCGATCAGGTCCTGCAGCATGTCCTTGTCGGCTACGGACCGCTGATCTGCGCCTTTGAGTATGGTCGTCAGACTAATCAGTGTATTGACTGCCTCAGTGGCTGCGCACACCCAATCGACGTCCGCTCCGCCGGCTTTCTTGGTCCATACCTGCCAATTGTCGTGGAGGATTGCCAGAAGCCTATCGGCGGCGCCCAGGTAGGTTTCGTTTGTAATGTTGGCGGGCAGACGCATGGGCAGGGAGGCGACTTTGCAGATTTCTCCGATAACGATCGGAGAGTCTTCAGCAGATGCACGCTGCTGGAGAACCTTGAAGAATCCTTCCGCCACGGATAGTCCCTGGGCGAGTCTCATATCCCTTACTTGGATGTAGCCGAGCCAGGCCTGGAACCGCACGGCTGGGTTCTTGTGAGCGACCAGCACATCCAGTGCAGGCTGAATGCTGACTTCCGAGAGTGAGGCCAGAGCGCGGGCGGCATTGATTTCGCGCGTTCGCTGCAGATCATCAACGGGCATGTCCGCAAGGAAGGCGACGATTTGCTCCCCGGCTTCTGCGGCATATTCGTACTTGACATCGGCGTACTTTTCGGGGTTGTCGTAGAAAAAGAAGTTGTCGATCATGTCCTGTGCGGCGGCCGTAACCGCCTCAGGTGTCTTGGCGGCGCCGATCTGCTCGATCCAGTAGCTGACGAGGCTGGTGATTTCCTCATCGCTTGGAGGATCGCTCACGGCAGGCGGGTCGGCCAGCAGTATCGACGTGGACAGCAGTAACACCAGGCCGGCAACACCTACGCTAAGCAGAGCTGTCATCCGCATTGAAGGAGCCCTTTGCTGGAGGTCGTAAGGTCAATTACCAAGGGATGGTACGACCATTTATGGGAACTGTCAAGGACAAGCCCACCTGAGATGGTTGCGACAATTCGTTAAGACGCCAGGTAGTTGCCCGGTAGGCAAGGTCAGAAAACCCCCAGCGGACAGGCTCGCCGTCGCCTGCGGCATCGGGGCAAACGTGGGACGGTCGGGCGAGAGGTTGCTGCATTTGGTGGCTAGAAACGCCGATTTGGGTTAAAGTATGGAGCTTGCAGCAAGGAGCAGGTTATGAGCAAAGCGCAAACTGTCGGTATCGCTCTGGTTGGCTGTGGAACGGTGGGCAGCCACGTTGCCAGATTGTTGCTGGGCGATGCGGATATGCTCACTCGCCGCAGCGGGCTGAAACTTCAGCTTCGCCATGTGGTGGATCTGGATTTCACGTCAGCAGAGCGGGCTGGCGTGGACAGATCGATTTGCCGCAGTGACCTGGGAATCGCGTTGTCCGACAAGCAGACACAGATCGTCGTTGAGCTCGTAGGCGGGGAGACGTTCGCCAAGGACGTTGTCTGCATGTCTCTGGAGGCCGGCAAGAGCGTGGTTACCGCCAACAAGGCGCTGCTGGCGAAGCACGGGCCTGAGTTGTTCGCCATCGCCCGCAAGAGCGGGGCGTGTATCGGCTTCGGCGCCAGTTGCGTCGGCGGAGTTCCTGTGATCGGCTCGATACTCAACGGTCTGCTGGCCAACAAGATCGACGCGCTGTTCGGTATTGTCAACGGCACGTGTAATTTCATCCTCACCAGCATGTCCCAGCATGGCAGCGATTACGCCACTGTTCTTGCCGAGGCCCAGGAGGCCGGCCTGGCCGAGGCCGATCCGACACTTGATGTCAGCGGTGCGGATTCAGCCCACAAACTTACGATACTCGGCTCGCTGGCGTTCGGCAGGAGGGTGGATCTGGCGTCCATCTACACCGAGGGCATCGACGACGTGGACGTTGCAGACATCCGCTACGGTGCGGAGCTGGGCTACACGGCCAAGCTGCTCGCCATAGCCGTAAGCCAGGGCGAGGCGATAAGCCTGCGCGTTCACCCGGCCTTCATTCGCAGCGACCATCCTTTGTCCGGCGTGGGAGGGCCCTTCAACGCCGTGTGCATATACGGCCACGCCGTGGGACACACGATGTTCTACGGGCGCGGGGCAGGCGGCTCAGCGACGGCGTCGGCGGTTCTGGCGGACATTATCGACGTGGCGATAGGCAACGCCCAGCGACGGTTTGACGAGCTGGGCATCTGGCCTGATGTGGCGCCGCTGGCCGACGTGCTTCCCATTGAGCAGGTGCGCGGAAGGTACTACATGCGAGTCACCTGCGAGGATTCTCCGGGCGTGCTGGCGAGGATCGCCGAGGCGCTGGGCAAGAGGGATATCAGCATTGCCAGCATGATCCAGCACGAGCCCGCCTCCGCCGGGTCAGGCGTGCCGCTGGTATTTACCACGCACGAGGCAGTCGAGGGCGACGTGCGAGCGGCGCTCGGCGAGATTGACGCCTTGGACGTTGTCGTTCAACCTACAGTGACCATTCGCATAATTGACGAGCATGAGGAAGCGCAGCTCTAGTGGGGCCTGCGATCATGAAATACGGTATTGTCATTACCGACGGCGCCGCCGACCGCCCGCTTGCCGAGCTTGGCGGCAGGACGCCTCTGGAGGCGGCTGAGAAGCCCGTGATCGACTCGCTGGCTGCGGCTGGTCGAGTGGGGCTGGTCTACAACGTGCCGCCCGGCTACGAGCCGGGCAGCGACGTGGCAATTCTGTCGCTGCTGGGCTATGACGTGACAGAATTCTACACTGGCAGAGCCCCAATAGAAGCGGCCGCCCAAGGCATAGAAGTAGCCGATGACGAATGGGTGTTTCGCACGAACCTGGTGACAATCACCGACGGCGTGATGGAGGACTATTGCAGCGGGCACATAACCAGCGCCGAGGGCGCTGAGCTTGTCGATGCGCTCAATCGGGAGCTGGCGGGGCAGGGGGTGAAGTTTCATCCCGGGGTGGGCTATCGTCACCTGGCGGTGATGAGCGGCGAGTTCGATGTGACCACAACGCCGCCGCACAACATCACGGGCAAGGCAGTCGCCGAGCACATGCCTACCGGAGACGGGGCTGGGCGGCTGGTGAAACTGATCAAAGCCAGTCGGGTCGTTCTTGCCGACCACCCCGTGAACGTCGCTCGCCGCAGAGCGGGCAACCGCTCCGCCAGCAGCATATGGTTCTGGGGGGAGGGAAAGATGCCCGCCCTGCAGAGCTTCGCCGAGCGGTTCGGTCTGTCGGCGGGGATGATAACTGCGGTGGACCTGTTGCGGGGCATAGCTGAGCTTACCGGCATGGAGCGAATTGAGGTTCCCGGCGCGACGGGCTACATCGATACGGACTACGCCGGCAAGGGCGCCGCAGCGGCTGACGCGCTGGATCGTCACGACATTATAATCGTGCACGTCGAAGCTCCCGACGAGTGCGGGCACAACGCCCTGGCAAAGGAAAAGACACAGGCCATTGCCGACATTGACCGTTACGTCGTCGCGCCTCTGCTGGAAAAGCTGAGAGGCTGCAAAAGCGGATGGCGGATGCTGGTCTCGCCGGACCATTCCACGCCGTGCAAGGTGAAGACGCACACGGCCGATCCGGTGCCGTTCGCCCTGGCAGGCGAGGGGATAGAGACCGACGCTGTTGAAAAACTGACCGAACGAGCGGCGGCCGCCGGCGGGCTGGTCGTCAAGCCCGGATACGAACTGATGAAGATGCTGCTTGGCTAGCCGAGGAAAGATGATGCCGGACATACCTGCATATCAGGAATGCATAAACATTAACTGCCAGGCGAACTTCGACTTGGCCCAGTCGCTGGTGGCCTGCCCGAAGTGCGGATGTTTGTTGGACGTTCAGTACGAGTGGGACAAGGTTAAGTTGCCCAAGAAGCTGTCTGACTTCAGCAGGCGGTGGGCTACGCGCGAAAATCGCCTGGACTTTTCGGGCGTATGGCGTTTCCGGGAGCTGCTGGACTTCTGTGACGACAGGTTCAAGGTCTCCCAGGGCGAGGGTCAGACTCTGCTGCAGCGCTGCGACGGCGTGGCGGAGTACGTCGGCGTCGACAAGGGCAAGCTGTTCCTGCAGTACGAGGGACTCAACCCGTCCGGCTCGTTCAAGGACAACGGCATGGCGGCTGCGTTCAGCCATGCGGCGATGGTGGGGGCGAGGCGCGTGGCGTGCGCATCGACGGGCAACACGTCGGCGTCTCTGGCGCGTTACGCGTCGGCTGCGGGGATGGAGGCCATCGTTTTCGTTGGCTCAGGGCGGATAGCCTTCGGCAAGCTGGCCCAGGCGCTGGACTACGGTGCGCGGACGTTTCAGGTGGCTGGGGACTTCGACGACTGCATGGCCCGTGTGAAGGAAGCCACCGAGGCCCTGAGCCTGTACCTCGTCAACAGCGTCAACCCCTTCCGCCTGGAAGGTCAGAAGACGATCATGCTTCGCGTACTGGAAGGGATGAACTGGGAAGTACCGGACTGGATCGTCTGTCCCGGCGGGAACCTGGGCAACAGTTCGGCTTTCGGCAAGATGTGGGGCGAACTGAAGGCCCTGGGCCTGGTCAAACGCGTGCCCCGGCTGGCGGTCATCAACTCCACCGGCGCGCCGACGCTGGACCGGTTGGTCAATAGCCCCGATACGCTCCTACGATACAACGGAGGCCGGTTCGACCGCGCGGCAATATGCAGGGACTACCAGTGGCAGGACGACACGAATACCAAACCGCACACCATCGCCAGCGCCATCGAAATCTCCAAACCCGTCAACATTGACAAGTGCCTGCGGGCGCTGGAAATCTGCGACGGCGTGGTGAGGGCGATTCCCGATGGGGACATAATGAACGCCAAGGCGCAGGTGGGCATCCACGGGCTCGGCTGCGAACCGGCGTCGGCGGCGTCGGTGGCTGGGGCGAGGCTTCTGGCTGAGGAACGTCTGATTTCAAGGGACGAGCGGGTGGTGTGCATTCTCACCGGCCATGCCCTCAAAGACCCCAACGCCACAGTTGGCTACCACACCGGCAACTACGATGCCGACCACCGCGTGGAAGGCGAGCGGCTGTTCGCCAACATGCCCACGCCGGTGGAAAACGACCTGGACGCGATAATCAAGGCTATTGAAACCAGTTGATGCCGATGGGATGCTAATTAGGCCTGGCCCGCAGTTGCCGGGAGATTGAAGCGCCGGCGGCGATCATATTGACGGTATTTAGGCTTGTCGTTTTGGGAATCTAGGTTATGCTATAACGACAAGTGAGGTGGGTGCCCGCTACGGGACCTTTCGCATGAACTGCAAGCTTGCCTGTCTGAACCACACACCGCCGCCGGGTGCTGCTGCGCGCAGACGGGTAAGTGCGCGCAGTTTCCGAGCTACGCCATGAGTGACCAGATCGAACGCATCGATGACGACGAGCAGTTCCGTGCCGACAGCAAACTTGACGAATCGTTGGAGAAGGAAATCTCCGCCGCTCTGGGCAACAGAAGCCTGGCCGACATAATGGACTCGCGGGGTCCCTCGCTTGTGGCCCGGCGCATGACCTCCGACGGGCAGCGGCTGTATCGCAGCCAAGTCGTCGAGATCCACGGCGACAACATCTTCGTGGACCTCGGCGGCAAGACGCAGGGCCTGCTTACCACCGCTCAGTTCGGCGATGACAAGCTGCCGGAAGTCGGCCAGGAGGTGGAGTTCGTCATCACCGACGGCGAGAGCGACGACGGGCTCGTGCTTCTCAGCCGCGAAGGCGCGATAGCGGCGGCCTCGTGGGATTCGCTGAAAGTCGGCCTGACCGTCGAGGGCGCCGTCACCGGCCACAATAAGGGCGGGCTGGAGATGAAGATCAACGGCATCCGGGCCTTCATGCCGCTCAGTCAGATCGAACGGTTCGGCGGCGTGGAAGACCCCGCTGCGTTCGTCGATCAGAAGCTCACCTGCCGGGTCATCGAGGCCAACCCTCGCGAGAAGAAGCTCGTCGTCTCCCGCCGGGCGTTTCAGGAGGCAGAGGCGGCCACCAAGCGCAAGGAGCTCTTCGAGACTCTCAACAAGGGCGACACTGTCGGCGGCGTGGTCAAGAGCATCATGCCCTACGGAGCGTTCGTAGATATAGGCGGCGCCGACGGGCTAGTGCATGTTCGCGAGATGAGCCACGGGCGAGTGGAGAGCCCAGCGGACATCGTCACCGTCGGCCAGCAGGTCGAGGTCGTCGTTCTGGATATCGACCGCCAGAAGGAGAAGATCAGCCTGTCGCTTCGCCAGGCTCTGCCGGACCCGTGGCAGGATGCAGCCGGGCGGTTCCCAGTCAACGCCATTGTCACAGGACGGGTTGTGAAGCTGATGGATTTCGGCGCTTTTGTGGAGTTGGCTGAGGGGCTGGAGGGACTTATACCCATCAGCGAGATGAGCTTCGCCCGGCGAGTGAACCATCCCAAGGAGGTGGTCCAGGTCGGCGAGGAGGTGAAGCTCCGCGTACTGAGCGTTGATCCGCAGCGCAACCGGATAAGCCTGTCGCTGAAGCAGGCGGGTGACGATCCCTGGGTGGGCGCATCGGCCCGCTGGGCGACGGATACGATCGTCGAGGGCGTCGTTACGCGCATCGCCGATTTCGGTGCATTTGTGCAACTGGCTGAGGGAGTGGAGGGGCTGGTTCACATCAGCGAACTGAGCAATGACCGCGTCAACAAGGTCGACGACGCCGTTCGCCAGGGTGATACAGTTAAGGTGAAGGTGTTGGAAGTCGACGAGGACGCCCGCCGGATATCGCTGTCGATAAAACAGACAAGCGCCGCCCCGAGCCTTAGGGGTCAAGCCCGCGGATACACGTCGAAATCGTCCGATGTGCGCGCCCGCAGCAAGCCGCGCAAGCGTCCGCTCAAGGGCGGACTGGACTAGGTCAACCGGTCCCTCGCCAGGCCAAGAGGGCTCACACGACCCCCCCCCCGGCACGGACCGGTCCGGCGCAGGCACTTCGGCCTGAGACTATTCGATTGTGATGGCATCCACGGGGCAGTCTGCAGCGGCCTGGCGGCAATCGTCCTCTGCGTCTTCTGGCACCTCGTCCACAAGAACGACAGCCACTTCTTCATCGCTCATGTCGAACACTTGCGGGCACGTCTCCACGCACAGCCCGCAGCCCGTACAGAGATCGGCATCCACTTTAACTCTCATCACATCAGCTCCCGTTTGTCTGGCCGGACGACTCCTTACCGGCTGGAAACATCCGCATGCTCGCGCACTTTTATCGGCGCTTTGGCTACCCAGACGCCGTGCAGGTTGCATCGACTATAGGCGCGAAGTTCGCTGACCTCACCAGCCAGAGATACGTTGAACCGGACGGTCGGGCAGGTTGTTATCGGTGTCAGGTCCGCCCTGGCCAGGAAAATGTCGTCGGCGTAGAGGTCGATGAATTCTATGAAGTGCTCGTTCTCGTTAGGGTGGCTAAGAAGCCCGCCGACTTCCACCGTCACTTCGAAGCACTCGCCTGTTTCGATTGTGTCAGGCGCGGAGATCACCGGCAAGTGCTTTTTCTCCAGGTCCGACATGTTTCTTGCATCGGCCGGGCAATTCACACCGGCGAATAGTTTATGCCAAGGCATTGTAGTTTCCTTTCCGTTAATCAAGATCTTCGATGGCCTTGCCGGCCCCATCGTCAAACCAATGAGAGCTAGCGATGGCCGGGAAACGACGGTGAATTCCCGGCGCCTCATTACCGCAGAATCCGTTTCTTCAGGCCTCGCGGCGCCGGCTACTGTTCGACCTGTTGGGCCAAGAACATCTGCAGGCCCATTTGTTTAATCTGATCATGTTGCTCCTCCAGCTTGTCGACGTGTCCGTCTTCATCCTCAAGGATACTTTCCAGTATCTCCTTGGTGGCATTGTCGGCCACCTCGGTCGCCAGTCCTATGCCGTTGTTGTAACTACCTACCGCAGTCACCTCAGCGGCCAGGTCGTTGGCCAGTTGCTTGGGCACGTCGGCCCCTATGCGCACATCGTTCAACTTCGTTACGATGGGCTTGCCCTCCAGGAACAATATTCGTTCGATAAGCTTCTCGGCGTGCTTCATCTCGGTGATCGCCCGCTGGCGGATCACCTTGTTCAGACGCTCGTATCCCCAGCTTTCACACATTTCTGCGTGGACGAAATACTGGTTGATTGCCGTAAGCTCCTCCGCCAGGAGGGAATTAAGCTTCTCTATGAGCTTGTCGTTTCCTTTCATGGGATACTCCTTTAATTAATTGTTGTGGTTGTCGTGATATCGGTAAGCCCTTGGACGAATCGGTGTCCCAAAGGCAACTGTGTGACGATATGTATCCTGTCCGGCCGTCATGCTGTCAGTCGACGGTCCCCATTTGATTCTGCAACCGGGGAAAGCCCGCCTCGCTACTGCAAATTATAGGCCCGCAAGAGATTCCCCTGCGGTGCCGAGCGGGAATTTCCACGCCTACCCAGATTAGCATCCCGCCACGCTATCGGCAACCTGCCCTGGAGGGCAGATAATTGTCCACCCGCCCAGCCCTTACCTGGTGGGCGACAAGCCTTTTCTTTCGCATTACTTGCGCGCTATCTGGCGGGCGATGTTTTCGCAGACGGCGTTTCGTTTGCATTTCGGGATCGGCGTGGCTATAAAATGCGGGCATTGCTGCGAACACGATGCCGGATGACGGCGTAATACGCTCAGCAGAACTATGGCGGCGGTTTGTAGTTAGCGTCCGTCGGAGCGCAGGCCGCTCGCGGTCGGCATGGACGAAGGTCCACCGCGTGCGGGGCGGTTTTGTGACTTGCCAGCCATGGCCAAGCCCGACTTTCAGCTTAGCCGCCAGTCAACCGGCTTGAGATGCTGATGGAGAAATCAATGGCCAATGACACAATGACCGGCTCGGTCGACAAGCAGACCGGCCGCGCCAGCGCGCTTATCGTCGGCATCCTTGTCGGCGGCGTGTTGGTGATTAATTCGTTCGTTGCATCGTGGATTTTCGAAAGCAGCTTCTACAGCGACATGCTTGCCCTCGCTGGGGCGATAATGCTGGGGCTGCCTATCTTCATCCACGCCGGCAGACAGCTCTTTGCCGGCAAAATGCACATGGACGAGCTGGTGGCCGTGGCAGTTATCGCCGCTATATCCGGCGGCAACTACAAGGCCGCCGGTGTCGTGGCGTTCTTCCTGCTGCTGTCCAACCTCATAGAAACGCGCACTGCGCTGGGCGCCAAGGCGAGCATAGAACACCTGCTGCGGTTGGCGCCCAAAAAAGCCATCCGCCTGAGCGCCGACGGCCGGGAGGAAGAAGTCGACCCTCGCCAGCTCATCCCCGGCGACGTTATCCGCGTTCGCCCCGGCGAAAACATCGCCGCCGACGGCGAGGTCGTCACGGGGCAATCGTCGGTCAACCAGGCGACGATTACCGGTGAGTCGCTGCCGGTGGACAAGGCCGTCGGCGACGAGGTCTTCAGCGGGACCAACAACCTGGAAGGTGCCATCGATGTCAAGGTCACCCGGGCCGGGGAGGACACCACCCTTGGCCGGGTCAAGAAGCTCATCCTCCAGGCCGAGGGCACCCGAACGCCCATAATGCGGCTTATCGACCGCTACGCCAGTTGGTACACTCCGACGATTCTCATGGTCGCCGGAGCGGTGCTGTTTTTCACGCGCGACATGAACCGTGTGACGACGATGCTGGTCGTGGCGTGTCCGACTGCCCTGATCCTGGCGGTTCCAACAGCGATGGTTGCCGCTCTTTCCTGCGCAGCCAGGCTGGGCATTCTCATCAAGGACGTTTCCAACATTGAACAGGCGCGCAGCCTGACGGCCTTCGTTTTCGACAAGACCGGCACACTCACCACAGGGGAGCTGAGCGTCACGAAGATGATGCCCGCCCCGGGCGTCGACGGGGCCGACCTGCTGGCGGCGGCAGGGTCGGCGGAGCATCGCTCGCGGCATCCAGTGGCGCGGGCCGTGGTGGCGGTGGCCGAAAAGGCCCGACTGGCTCTGACCGATCCAACGGCGTTCGAGGAAGTTCCAGGCCGGGGCGTTCGCGCGACTGTGGACGGGTCAGAAACGCTGATCGGCCGACGGTCCTGGCTGGCCGATCAAGGCGCGGACCTTCACGCGATGGACGATCCGAAGTACGCCGAGCCGGAAGGCCTTAGCACGCTGTACGTTGTGCGGGCGGGCAAGCTGCTGGGGTGGATCGGCCTGGAAGACCGCACACGGGACGAGGCACACCTAGCGATGCAGGACCTCCGCGAAATGGGCATCAAGGGCCTGGTCATGGTTACCGGCGATCGATGGTCCGTCGCACGCAGGGTCGCAAAAGAAATGGGCTGCACAGAAGTAATGGCCGAAGTCCTGCCCGCTGACAAGCTGGAACTTGTGGACTCCCTCAAGAAACAGGGCCATCAGGTCGCTGTCGTCGGCGACGGTGTGAACGACGCACCGGCCCTGGCAGCGGGCGACTTGTCCATCGCCATGAGCGCCGCCGGCAGCGATGTGGCCATAAACTCCGCCACCATCGCCCTGATGAACAACGACTTGAACCGCCTGCCGTTTCTGGTCCGCCTGAGCCGGAGGTCCATCGGCGTGGTGCATCAGAATCTGCTTTTCGGCGTGGGGATGATCCTCACGCTGCTGGTGCTGGCGGGGATCGGTGTGATCAAGCCCGAGGTCGGCGCGGCGCTGCAGATGCTGGCGGCGGTATTCGTTGTATTCAACAGTGCCCGCCTGGTGCGGTTTGGGGAGGAACTTCACACACCGGACGAGCCCGAGCCCACGGAGACTCCAGCCAAGCTGGAGGCGGTTCCGGCGTAGTGCACTTTCAATCGGCTGCGGAAGAAGAGAAATGACGACGCGTTCTTGGCAACAGGCAGATGAGCACGGCTGCGGCGGACAGTGCCGCTGCGCCGGCGAGCTGGGGCCTGTCGAGACGAACGACCAGCCAGGTCATCGGCCTGGGAAAGGCCACCGCCCCTGCGCTGACAGCCGTCGCGGCGACGGTTCCGGCCAGGACCAGCCAATAGCTCCAGGCTGCTCCCCGCCCGAACATCCCCGCCACCAGCCAAACGACGATGCCCGCAACGAGCATCCCGCAGGCCAGGATGATTGTGTCCACAGTGAGCTCCTGCCAGTTGGCAAGCAAGATTGCCCCCACCAGCACCATCACCGCTGCCAGCACTCGTCCGATGCCCGCCAGCAGGTTTACGCCCGTCGGGGCCGATGCGGCCGGTCGGGGCTCGAGCTGGCGGGTCTGGAACATCGCTGCCCCGATGGCCAGCGAGGCCGCTATCAGCAGTGCTGCGTACCCGGCTGTCGTGGCCAGGAATACGGCAGTGATGGGCTTGTCCCGCATGACGGCTTCCATCATCAGAAAATACCGGGTATCAGGCGTTATCATTCCCAGGGCCTTGATTACCGCGTTCGATTCGCTCCATTGCCCGAACAGGAGCTGGTGGTATCCGCCAAGCACCGCTACGCCTATGCAGACCAGCAAAGTCGGGATCTGACTGAGCCGGGTGCTGGCCGCGACAGCCACGGCCGTCAGCAGCAGCACGGCCATGTAGATCGTCAGGATCGCCAGCAGCACCTGTACGCCGATGTCCTGCCCGAATGGAACGAGCATCCAGCCCTTACCGATGAAAGTGATGCTGCCGAGTGCGGCGGTCATGAGTATCGTTTGAATCCACGTCACCGCCGAGGTGAAATGCCACCCGAACACGAAGTTCCCCACCAACGCCAGCACCAGCGATGTCCCCAGCGCCGACAGTCCTATCACAATCACCGGCCAGTCGATCGGGTCACTGGCCGCAGAGACCACCCCGTGGCGGACGAGCATCAGGAACACCAGCGAGCAAAGGTATATCGCCAGCGTAACCGCCAAGGCCACCCCGGCGTACTTGCCGACGACGAATGTCGCTCGCGGGACGGGCTTGGATATTACCGTCATGGCGGTCCGGTCGTCGATCTCCCTGGCCAGAACACTGGACGCGCTGAACACCGCAAGCAATATGCCGCTTGTCAGGAGCGTGCTCAGGCCGAGGTTTATCATCAGCTTCTGGTCGGTCGTCTTATGATCGCCGGTAGGCGACATCGTCCACGTGCTCAACAACAGCCCCAGCACAAGCAGGCCATACGTCAGGCCGATCAGAATCACGAAGATCGGCTGGCGTATCGTCTGCATGAACGTATTACGACAAATGGCCCACAATTTCGTCATGGCGAATCCTATGCGATGCGCGCCTCTCGTGGCTCAGATTTTGATACGGCCGCCAGCGCGGCAGGGTTTGGTTCCTTGTGGAGAATTGTAGTGCGATCGCGCAGCCGCAGGCAAGTGGCACACGCTGTCTCCTGCGGCTGGGCATGGGAGATGTGACAACGATGATGACTTCCAGACGCGGGAAGAATGTCGCCCTGATCGGCGCAGCCGGCGAGCTGATTTTCGCCGTGGTGATGCTGATCGCCTGGACGTGGGCGAACTCGGCCGCAGCCAGGGCGTGCACGCTGATGCTGTTGTGCGGGGCGCTGCTTTGGCTAATGGTGGCCCTGCTGCTTTACTGCCGGCAACTCGCCGAGCGCGAGCAGGTGGAGCTCAGGCAACTGGCCGAGGAGGCGTCGGCGTCGATCTTCGAGGGCGAAGGTCTCACCGAGCAGCGTCTGGCCGCTCGGCGAGTGGCGATTATAGAACGATGGGTCGTTCCCGTCTTCACGCTCGCCTGGGCGGCGACAAACGCGACAGTCGGCTACTTGTTGCTCAAGGCGGCTCGCTCGGCTGCTGCGCCGGATGTGATTTCATCTGGGCCGGCGTCATTGCTGGTGATTGTGGCCGGGTTCGGGGCGTTCCTGTTCAGTTGCTACGCCCTGGGCATGGCCCGGCAGGTTGAATGGCGACCGTTGCGGGCCCCGGCCAGCTACCTGCTTATCTCCACGCTGATGATCGCAGGAACGATCGCCGCGCTGATATTGGCCACGCGGAAACTGCTGATCGTAGACCTCATCGTCGCGTACGTCGTGCCGGCGGTTCAACTGATCCTAGCCGCTGAAATGGTGCTCAACTTCATCCTGGATCGCTACCGCCCCCGCGTAGCCGGCGGGGAGGAGCGACTGAGCTTCGACTCGCGCCTGCTGAACCTCCTGGCCGAACCCAAGCGTGTGGGTCATTCCATCGCCGAAACGCTGAACTACCAGTTCGGTTTCGAAGTGTCGCAAACATGGTTCTACCAGCTGCTCCAGCGGGCGTTCGTGCCGCTGCTGATTTTCGCGGCGGCGCTGCTGCTGGGAGTGACAGCCCTCGTTCCGGTCGGCCCGGGGCAGAGCGCTGTGATCACACACCTGGGCAAGATGAGAGACAGGCCCGTCGGGCCTGGCCTGCACCTGAAATGGCCCTGGCCTATCGATACCGCCAAAGTCTACGCTCAGGACATCCAGACGATGCATCTCGGCATGGGGGAGCATCGAGAACATCGAGGCGAGCTGATGGAGGGAGGCACCTTCCAGGGGCGAGAGCTTGCCCTGTGGACCCAGGAACACGGTGAGCACGAAGAGATGAATTTTGTCGTGGCCGTCGAACGAGGCCAGAAGGACACGGACGAACACGCGCCGCCCGTGGACGTGATACGCCTGACGGCTGTCTTGAACTACCGCGTGGTTGACCCCGTGAAGTTCGGCTATCGCTTCGTCGATGCCAGAGCGATGCTCAACTGCCTGGCCAATCGTGAAATGGTGCGGTATTGCTCCAGCGCAACGCTGTTTGAAGATCTGCCTGCAGACCAAGCTGGCGTCAGACCCCAGGCCATCATGACCCACGGCCGGGAAGCGATGGCACGCGAACTGAAGAAGCGCATCCAGTCAGCCATTGACGATCCGAGCATCGATCTGGGCATCGAGATAACTTCACTGAATTTCCAGGCGGTCCATCCTCCTCCGGAAATAGCCCCCGCGTTTGAAGAGGTGCTCTCAGCCAGGCTCGGCCAGCAGACGCAGCGGTACGAGGCTGAGGCCGATGCCGCCGAGAAATTCATCAACGCCGCCGGCGATCCGGTGCTTGCCCAGAAGCTCGCGCTCGCCTTGCGCAAGCGCGAGAACCTAATCAACCTCATGAGTCTGCAGGCGAAAGGCGACAAGCAGGCCTTTGACGCCAGCCTCAAGAACATCATTAGTTCCGTAGACGATCACCTGGTGGTGCTCACGCGCGACGTCACGCGGGAGAACCTGATGGGAGGGGCCGGAGAACAAGGCGCCAGGGATGTCGAAGAAGTGCTGGCGGCGCTAAGTGAGTATCGCCAGGTGCTGGCGAACATCCAGCGCGACCAGCAGGTCGACCTGCTGGCCCTCATCGCACAGGCCCAGCAGGAGGCCGATAAGCTCTTCGACAATGCAGGTGGAAGGTCGGCCGTCCTCATGGCCGAGGCCGGAACCGATCGATGGAGGCGAGAGATGCAGGAACGCAGCCGGGCGAGCACATTCCCTGCCGAGCTGCGGGCCTACCGCGCCAGCCCGGACCTCTACGCTCTTGACCGCTATCTGGATGTGTGGGACGAGGTCCTGCCTCGCTCGGTGAAGTATGTAGTCGGCTTCGACCCCGCCCGTCTGGAGCCGTGGCTCAACCTTGAGCGCAGCCAGCGCGTTGAACAACGGCTGACGTTCGATGAAAGCGACGTCAAGGAGCCATAACACCCAAGTAACTACCGAACGTGTCCGTCCAGACCGGGCGGCAGGAAGGAAGCAATACGATGAGAAAACACATTGGACTGATAACACTGGCGGTGCTTGTCGTTGTGGTATTTGGAGCCTATACGATTGCCTACCCGGTCAGGGCGACGGATCTGACCTACATCACGCAGTTTGGCAGGGCTGACACGGACCAAGTATACGACGGCCGACAGCCCGACCAGACCGGCCTGAAGTATAAGTGGATCTATCCGATCGAAGAGGTCACCAGGTACGACGCGCGCACGTTCGTTTTCGAGGACCCCACCAGCCAGCTTCGGACCAAGGACGGCCCGTACTTGCTGCTGACCATGTTTTGTGCATGGCGGATTGCTGATCCGGTCAGGTTCGGAAGCGACATAAAGACCGTCGCCAAGGCCGAGTCCTCCATACGCTCTTCACTGATGGACAAAAAAAGCAGCGTCGTGGGCACTCACACGATGTCCGAGTTCGTCAACACGAACCCGACTGCTATGAAGCTGGCCGATATAGAGCAGGAAATTCTCGCGGCCCTCCGCAAAGAGGTGGCGGAGCAGTACGGTATCGAAATAGTGATGGTGGGCATCAAGTCGCTGGGCCTGCCAGAAGCCACAACCGAGACGGTCATCGCAGCGATGAAGGCCCAGCAGCAGAAAGAGGTAAGAGAATTGCAGAACACCGGCGCAGGCGACGCCGACACCATCCGCGCACGCGCCAAGGATGCCAGCGAACGTATTCTGGCTTTCGCCGAGCGAAAAGCCGCCGAGATACGCGCCGAAGGCTACAGCAAATCTGTCGAGCTGTACGAGCAGTTCGCCGATGACCCCGGATTTGCGATGTACCTGCGGTCGCTGGAGTCGCTCCGCCAGGAGCTGTCGACAAACACCATCTTCCTGCTGGATCCGTCGACCATCCCGTCTGTGGAGTACTTCAGCAAAGGCCCGTTCGTTCCCAACATCCGGGGCGACGAGTAAGCACGACCGCTTGAATGCCGGAGAGAAGCTATGGCCGAGAATGAACACAACAGCTGGTACGCCCAGCCCAGAGATGCCGGCAAGGACGCCCCCCTCGCCGGGCCAGGTGCGGATACCGCCTCCCAGGCCCTCGCCGACGCCCTCAGGCTCAGTTTTCGCCTGCTGACAGTCATAATGGTGCTGGTGGTCATCGCCTTCCTGCTGACCGGAATCCGCCGCGTGAGGACCGATCAGGTTGGAATACGAAGCCGCTTCGGGCGGATATTCGGCGTATCCGAGCCGGGCCTGACCTACACCTGGCCGTTTCCTGTCGGAAAGATGGACATCGTGGATCTGTCCACGAGAGAGCTGGCGATCAATGACTTCTGGATGTACCTCAGTCCCGCCGACATGACGAGAGACCTATCGGAAATCCGCACGAGGGAAAAAGGGCTCAAACCAGGCCGCGACGGCGCACTCATGACTGGCGACGGCAACATGATGCATGCCAAGATCATGTGCAGATACGGCGTGCGGAAAGACTTCGACCCGCAGCTCAATGTGGACCAGGTAGTGCTGTTCAAGGCCAATGTCGACGACCAGGTGCTGGAACAGGCCAGAAAACAGGGGGTGCCCCTTCACTCTGAGGACATAATCCGAACTGTCGTCTGCCGGGCCGCCATTCACACCGCAGCCACCCAGACGGCCGAAGGGCTGCGAACCGATACCGCCGGCTTCACCGAGGCCGTCGCACAATTCGCGCAGCAGCAACTGAACGAACTCCACACAGGCATGGAAATACGCGCCGTCAATGTCGTGCAGATAAGCTGGCCCCTGCGGGTTCTACCGGACGTCGCGCAGGTCAGCGCCGCGCAACAGGAAGTTGCAAGGGAGCGCAATGCCGCCGAGGCAACGGCGCGGAGCCGGTTGTCCCGCACGGCTGGAGAAAACTATACGGAACTGGTCGGCCAGATTGACGGCAGCGGCGAGCTTGGCCTGATCCAACAATATGAACTCGCCCGCCAGCAAGGGCGCGAAAAGGATGCTGGCGAACTCCTTGAGCAGATCGACAAGATGCTGGTCTCCGGCACTACTGGTCGGGCCCAGTCGATCATCCAACAGGCCTACAGCGACCGATCCGCAATGGTCGAGCCCATAAAGGGACGCCTGGCGAAGTTCCAGGAACTGCTGCCGCAGTACAGGCAGGATCCGAAGCTCACTATCGCCCGTCTCTGGGCGGAGACCCGCGATGTGATACTTTCTACAGCAATAGCGGAGAAATTCTACGTGCCGAGGAGCGACAACCCCGTGGTCGTCAAGATCAACCGCGACCCCAACATTGTGCGGGCCTTGCAGCAGCAATCCCTTCGGGCCGGTGAAGACAAAGAGAACAAAGAAAATGAACCATAGGCGATTAAAAGCATCGACTGCGAGGAAGTGCGAATAGTTCTATGGATGCCGGAGAGCACTACATCGAAACCGTGAAGCTGACCAAGGTCTTCCGCGACTTCTGGCTGCGGGAGAGAGTGACCGCCGTGTCTGAGCTAGACCTGCAGGTCGGTGCGGGAGAAGTGTTCGGCCTGTTGGGGCCCAACGGCTCCGGCAAGAGCACGGCGCTGAAGATGATCCTCGGACTGCTGTTCCCCACGAAGGGGCGCGTTGCCGTGTTCGGGCGCAGGCCAACTGACGTCCGCAGCAAGGCGCGGATCGGGTTCCTGCCGGAGGAATCGTATCTCTATCCGTTCCTGGACGCGAGGGAAACGCTGGATTACTACGGCCGACTGTTCCACCAGCCGAGGCGCCAACGGATGCGGAGAATCGACATGCTGCTGGAAATGGTCGGGCTGAAGCATGCCGCATTCCGCCGCGTGGGGGAGTACTCCAAAGGCATGCAGCGACGCATCGGCCTGGCGCAGGCCCTCATAAACGACCCCGACCTGCTCATTCTGGACGAACCTACCAGCGGCATGGACCCCATCGGCACCAGGGACTTCAAAGACCTCATCATCACTCTCGCCCGGCGCGGGAAAACGGTGCTGCTGGCCAGCCATTTGCTCGCTGACGTGGAGGAAGTGTGCGACCGCGTATGCGTGCTCTACGGCGGACGGCAGCGGGCCACCGGCGATATCCACGATCTGCTGGCCCAGCAGGATCGCACACAGATTGTTACAAATCGCCTCGATGAATCCACGATGGACAAGCTGCATTCCCTGCTCGCCGAGGCCGGCTGTGACTTTCAACAGATCACGACGCCGCGCGACAAGCTGGAGTCTCTGTTCCTGCGGATCGTCGAAGAGGCCCAGGCCAAGAGACTCACCACCAGCGGCGTGCAGGATGGCGGAAAACTGGCCGAGTTCCTCCGCAGCGGGCAAGATGTTCCGGAAACAGGCCGGGCCGTCATAGAGCAACTAGTGCATTCCGCCAAGCCCGCGCAAGTCCAGCCCGCCCCGCCTCAGCCTATCGCTGAACCAACAACCCAACAGCCTGCCAGAGAAGTGCTCCAGGAACTCACCCCCGGCCCGGACGCCCCACCGTGCGCCGGCAATAAAGCACCCGACAAATCTGCCCATGCCAGCGGGGAGAAGCGGCAACATCAAGCCGATCGCTCCGTCATCGACGATCTGTTGGTACAGGATGGCGACGGAAAGGGAACCTAGCAATGGGTGGCCTGTGGTCGATCAGCCGCCAGACGATCATCCAGTGCCTCCGCACGCGAGCAGTAGTGGTCTTTCTGCTGCTGCTTGCGGTGATGTTGGCAGCCATGCCGTTTGCACTCACCGGTGACGGCACGTTGGCCGGACGCGCAAGAACGTTTCTCACGTACAGCACCTCGCTGACAGCCACAGCCCTGAGCGTGCTGACGGTATTCCTGACAGTTTCGGCCGTCAGCGAAGATGTACGCACACGAACCATATTTTCCGTGGCCGTGAAGCCCGTCGGCCGATGGCAATATATTCTGGGACGCTGGCTAGGCGTGATGACCTTGAACGTGCTGCTGCTGGTGTTGGCGTCAATGGGTATATATTGCCTGGCGACATACCTTCGCACCGGCGCGCTTACCGAGGCGATAAACGCCCGTGACCAGGCTGCCGTGGAGACGGAGGTTTTCACCGCGCGCAGGCGACTATCGCCCGTGCCCAAGAACATCGATACGCAGGTGCTCCAGCGGCTGGAAGAGCTGAGGCGGACCGGCAGGTATGACGAGGCGATGGTGGGCTTTGCCGCGCGGTTCGGTGACGACCAGGCTGAGACGGAACTCTATAACGAAATCCGCAAACAGGTTGTTCAGAGCGTCCAGTCCGTCCAGCCGGGCGCCGCCCTTCACTGGCGGTTTAACGGCGTGGACATTGCCGGCCGGGACTACCACAGCACCGGGCAGGTCGTGTCGGTTAATCCCAGTGCTCGGGCGATGCGAATCAGCGCCAGCAATGACGTGATAGGTCGGCTGGTCTTCGGCGGCCCGATGTGCGTCAACGATGTGGAGGCCTGGGTGCAACAGTCTGGCAAGGGATCCATTGACGTGAGCTTCCAGGCCGAGGAATTTACCAGCCCATCGATCGCATCCGTCCAGGCGGGCGATACGGTGACGTTGACGGTTGAGCCGACAATTCAGATTACATATAAGGCCTCCGCGGCGACGTACCCCCCCGACGGCATGCTGCGAAGCGCGTGGCTGGTGTCTAATCCCAGCGGCGAGACCGCCATACTGGAGCGCAACGATCCCGTCCGCCAGCCGGCTACGCTTACCGTTCCAGCCCGAGTCGTCGGGCGGGCCGTCGAGATCAACAAGTGGATCCAGCTCCGTGCCAACCAGATCGCCCGCCAGGAGAACATGAGCATGGATCAGGCAAGGGCCCAGGCCAGCCGCCAGCGACCCCCGAGCGTGGAAAAGGCGCCGCCCGGTGTCCTGACCTGGGCAACCGACGTGCGATACTTCAACCAGCCCAATGCTATAACCGGCGACGTGACCAGCGTGACGATCCTCGACGAGGATATCTCCGTCCTGTTTAGAGTGGGAAGCTTCGAGGCCAATTTCCTCCGAGGCATGTTGATGACGATTATCCAGCTTGCCTACGTTGCCGCCCTGGGCATGCTAGCCGGCAGCTTCCTGGTATTCCCCGTGGGTTGCCTACTTGTGTTCTCGCTCTTGCCATTCAGCATGTTTCGCCAATACCTCACGGAGTCCGTGGCTACGTATCCGGGCGTCGATATGCAGTGGTACATCTGGCCCGGACGGGTGCTGGTGCACAATCTGTCGACACTCCTGCCCGACCTGGAGGCCATGTCGCCCGGACGGTGGCTGGTGGACGGCATGAACATCCCGTGGTGGTCGGTCGCCGCCGCAGCCATAGGGACGTTCGCCATGCGGACAATGCTTATAATGCTCTTTACGTGCCTGATTTTCCGCTCACGGGAGCTGGCCCGAGTGCAGGTGTAGCGTTCCGGTAGAATTACTCGAAAGTGCCTAAATGTTTGGCCCAATGAAAACAAGGCAATTGCTGTGGCTGGCTGGCGCGGCCCTGCTGCTGGCGGGCGCGGGCTTCGTGCAAGGGCGCCTGTCGGACATGGCCGCCAATCAGCAGCTTTTCATCGAGGCCAACGTCGGCACAGAGAAGTCCCTCGTCGAGGTCCTGCCCGGCGGGCTGCGGGCGCTGGCGTTCACCTATGTCTGGCAACGGTCCCAGGAGCAGCACCAGGCCGGCCGGCACTACGACGCCAGAGAACTGGCCGACCTGGCATGCAGGCTCATGCCCAACTTCCCCGGTGTCTGGAGCTTCCACGCCTGGAACATGGCCTGGAACATCTCCGTTACCACGCACACCCCCGAAGAACGGTGGCACTGGGTAAAGCAGGGCTTGGAGCTGCTGCGCGATGAGGCAATCCCGCGAAACCGAGGCTCGCTGCTGCTCTACAAGGAGATTGGCTGGATTTTCTTCTCAAAAATGGGCCAGTCCCTCGATGATATGCACCCATACTACAAACAAGTCTGGGCTGCGCAGATGCAGCAACTGCTGGGCGCCACCAGCTATGGCTCGACAGCCGAGGTGATCAAAGCCTTCCGCCCGATAGCTGATGCGCCGCTGGACAAGTCCTTTTCGCGGCAGGGAAGAAATATCCCCGGCACGAACGCCCCGGAGATAATCCAGCAGGATCAATTGAAGGTGCTGCTGGGTGACCCGGCCGTGGCTGAGTACGCCGAGAAATTGGCGGCCCGCGGCGTCAACGTCGATCAGGGCCTGCTGACTGTCTACGACAGGTACAGCATGGATCTTGCCGTCGACGTCGTCCGAATCGCCCCGCCAATGCTCCAGACCGATCAAGATCATGCTATTTCGGAGCTGATAAACTCGACCGAGCATACCGACGCCCGCACAAAGCTGCTCGCCTTCGTTCGGGCCCAGGTGCTGTGGAACGTCTACAAGATGGACCCACAGTGGATGTATGACCTCATGGTGAAGTTCAACGCCCCGCTGGATTGGCGCATGCCCGAGCCGCACGGGTTCTACTGGATCACCTACGGAACGCACGTCGCCGAAGACCTGCCCATAGACGACATCACCGCCATAAACACAGACCGCGTCGCCATGTTCTGCCTGAAAATCCTCACTTGGCGGGGCCGGCTGGTCTATATCGACAATCCCGAAAATCCGGATAGGCCTGTCCTGCGGTACCTCTTCGACTGGCGCTTCATAGAACCCTCCCAGAAGGAGTACATAACCGCCGCCGAGAACTCTCTCCAGGAGGGACAGGAGCTCAAGGATAACCCCTTCAGGGCAGGCCACCAGAACTACCTCGTCAGCGTCATACAATCCCTCTACGCTGCCCATCAATACGAACTGGCCGGCAAGTACTATGAATGGCTTCGAAAAAACTACAAGCCTGTTGGCCCGGAGTGGTTTCTGGATCTGGAAGACTTCGTCGTGTTCACCCTCAAGAAGGAAGGCGCCATCTACGCTGACCTCGCCGACGTGCAGGTGCAGGCAGCCTTGCAGGCGGCCTTGGAGTCCCTCGCCTTGAGCGATATCGACAGCTTCCAGGCCAGCTACAATTACGCCCGCTGGTCGATATACGATACTTTTGTGGCGTCCACAAACAGACAGGACATCACGCCGTGGGAGGTGATTCTCCGTGACATGACGCTGTTAATGCTCGTCCGTCCCCAGAGCCAGGGCGTTTGGCTGTCGATAGGCGATAGGTCCACGCTCTACCGCAATATCGAACTCCAAGCCCCGGGCATTCAGAAGGCCATGTACGATTCACTTCTGCGCAGCCCTCTGCCCGAGCAATGCCGCGCTGCGGGAATTGACTTCGACAAGGCCTTTCCGGACCCCAATGCGCCCAAAGCTCCCATAGGCAAGGGCGGCAGTTCACCTGCTCCTCAGGACAAGGCGGCCGCACCGTCTCTTAGGACAAAGGGCAAGTAATTCGCCTCTTAACGTCTTGCGTTCTCACCCGGCGCAGATCTTCCGATTGGAAGAACTGCCTCGCGGCACACATGAAAGACGCCTCGATCAGCGCCGCTTCCGCCGCTTGGCAGCGATGCCCAATGAATCGTCGAACGTCGCCTTGTGCCGGAGTATGTAGTGGTACTGCTGGGCGAAACGGTGAGCCTCGTCCCGCACGGACTGAAGCAGCCTCAACGCCGCGTCACGGCGGGGCAGACGCACAGGCCGATCTCGACCGAGCACGTAAAGCTCCTCGTCCCGCTTGGCCAGGGCGATCAGCACCGGCGGACGAAACTCCAACCCCTCGAACGCGCTCAGTGCCGCTGACAGTTGCCCCTTCCCGCCGTCGATCAGTATCACGTCGGGAAACAGGCCCTCGTTCATTCCGGCGTGTTTGTATCGCCGCCAAACAACCTCGCGAATCGACGCGAAATCGTCCCCTAGCTCGACTGTCTTGATCTTGTACCGTCGGTAAGCGCTCTTCAGGGGCTTGCCGTCTATGAAGCACACCGTCGCCCCGCATAGTTCTTCCCCGGCGAGGTGCGCTATGTCCACGCCCTCAATCGTCCGCGGCGCGGACGGCAAATCCAGGATCTCACCGAGCCTGGCCAGGCCCTCCGCCGGGTCCACGTAAAACACCTCAGGCTGTATGTGCTCGCCGACCAGGCCTCGCTTCTGCAACCCCTCGAGCGCCTGCAGTTCATCACGCAACGCCGCTGCCCGCTCGAACTGAAGCCCTTTCGACGCCTCCTTCATCTGATGCGTAAGCCTTCTGCGAAGCTGAGAGCCCTTGGAGTTCAGAAACGTTATCAGGTCCGATATCTGCTCTGCATAGTCGCTCTGCGAGACCTTGTCCCCGCAAGGCGCTGTGCACTGCTTGATGTTGTGCAGAATGCAAGGCCGAAAAAACCTACGCGACTCGTCCTTGGCCTCGATCTCCAGCTTGCACGTGCGGAACTTGAACACCCGCTGCATCAGCGGCAGGGCGGCCCGAAGCTCTTGCGGGCTTGTGAAAGGCCCAAACAGCTTCACGCCCTCTGTGAGCGGCTGGCGAGTGATAGCCACGCGCGGAAACTGCTCCCCGGTGGTGATCTGAATGTAGGGGAAGCTCTTGTCGTCCTTCTGTCGCTCGTTAAACCGCGGCTGGATGTCCTTGATCAGCCGGCTTTCGTGCAGCAGGGCGTCGACCTCGCTGTCGCATTCTAGTATGTCTACATTGACCACAAGCTCGCGGATCATCCTGTCGATTTCAGGTCCCCGGCTGGCAAGAAGATCGGCAGCCGGCTGAAAGTAGCTCGCCACGCGAGAACGCAGTGAGTTGGCCTTGCCCACGTACAGGACCACGTCCCGGGCATCCTTGAACAGGTACACGCCCGGCGTTGCAGGTAAAGTGGCAGCCTTCTTCCGAAGGTCGCTCAGGATAGTGTCACGCTTTCTTGCCACAACGCCATTATACGTACAGACCCGCTCGTGGCGAATTACATCTGACCGACCAACGCGGGAAGACGTGAAACCGACGACCTGTCGAGCGCCGGGGGCTCTATACCTCGATGGGCTCGTCGAACTCAACCCCGATTGCCAAATGACCCGTCCTGATGAGAGCGTGCCGATCGACTCGCCTGACCTTGGCAGAAAGATACTGGCCCGTCATCCGGACAAGCTGCGGCTGGTTGACGTCGCTCATCGTCAGGCGCAGCTCTTGGCCGACCTCCACAGGCGTGGTCGCCGGAACGTAAAGCAGCATCCCGCCGCATGACGCGTCGACCGCGCGGGCGGGGAATGTCCGTTCGCTCGCCGCGTGTTCGACGTGCACACTCGTCGGCACCGGGTAGCGCCGGTGAACGCGTCGTTCGGCTTGTGACTTTACATTCATCACTCTGAACCGATATAGGTATTATCGGAATGTCGGCCTAAGGAACTATAGTTCTTATATGACGCCCATCTTCAACTGTTGAGCTTGAGGAAGTGAGAACACATGGCCAATGACAAACTCAAACGCATCGGAATACTCACCGGCGGGGGAGACTGCCCCGGCCTGAACGCCGTCATCCGCTCGGTCGCCAAGGCCGCTATGAGCGGAGGCCTGGAGGTTATCGGCATAGCCGACGGATATCTCGGGCTCATCGAGAACCGCCTGCACACGATGACCATGCGCGAAGTCAGCGGCATCCTCACTCAGGGCGGCACAATACTCGGTTCGTGCAACAAGGCTGACCCGTCGAACTACGCCGTTCGCGTCGGCGATAAGTGGCAGCACCGCGACGTGCGCGACCAGGTTGTGGCCAACTACCACCAGGCCGGGCTCGATGCGATGGTCGTTATCGGTGGAGACGGCACGATGGCAGGCGCCGCTCAATTGGTCCAGCGCGGATTAAAGATTGTCGGCGTGCCGAAAACCATCGACAACGACCTTTGGGCGACGGAAATCACCTTCGGGCACGATTCCGCCGTCGCCACCGCCAGCGACGCCCTCGACAAGGTCCACACAACGGCGTCAAGCCATCACCGCGTGATGGTCGTCGAGCTCATGGGGCGATACGCCGGGTGGCTCGCCTTGCACGCTGGGCTGGCAAGCGGCGCCGACGTCATACTCATTCCCGAAATCCCGTTCGATCTGGAAAAGGTCGCCCACAAGTGCGCCGCCAGGCGGGCTATCGGAAAAGGCTTCACCATTATCGCTGTCGGCGAAGGCGCCAAGCCCCTGGGCGGGGACCTTTTTGTCAACCACATTGTTAAGGATTCGCCCGACCCGGTCCGCCTGGGCGGCATCGGGAAGTTCGTCGCCAATGCAGTCGAAGACATGACCGGCCTCGACAGCCGCACCATCGTGCTGGGACACGTGCAGCGCGGCGGCACGCCGACAGCCTTCGACCGCATCCTGGCTACCCAATTCGGCTACCATGCCTTCCAGCTTCTCATGGCCGGCGAGTTCAACCGGATGGTCGCCATGCAGGCCGGCCGGATCGACTCGGTCTGCATCGACGAGGTGGCCGGGAAAGTCAGAACCGTGCCGGCCGACAGTCCCACTGTCGCCGCCGCCCGGTCCCTGGGGACCAGTTTTGGCGATTGATAGAAAGGAGGCGCCTGGGCCGCCATGCAAGCTCGTCGCCGATGCCGACAACACGGAGCCAGCATTCTACCGCCGCAGGTCGTTTGCGCTGCTCTCGCCGCCATGCTTCTCTGGGCGAGTGTGGCGGCAGCTCAGACGCCGTCCGGCGGCGACCTGCAGGCGACCGTCGCCGCGCTCGTAGCAGAATACGAAAAATCATCCAAGGCCGTCGTGGGCGTGTCCGTGCGTGATACCACCACTGGTGATGCGATCATCGACATCCGCGGTGGCGAGCGATTCGTACCAGCCAGCAACCTCAAGCTCCTCACCGTTGCCGGCGCCCTCAGCCGGCTCGGGGCGGACTTCCAGTTTGTCACCAGCGTCTACTGCAGCGGGCGGGACGTGATAGTCGTAGGCGATTTCGACCCGACGCTCGGCAACCCACTCCTCGCTGAGGAATTCCACAAATCCATCTACGCCGAACTGGACGCCTGGTCTGCCGCGATCGCTCAGCGCCTCGCGGACCAGAGTGTCGCCGATGTGATCCTGCTCACCCCCGGCCATCCCGCCGGCGACAGGCCGGATTCCTGGCACGATCGGCACCACAATACTTGGTTCGGCTCGCCCGTGGCGCCGCTGAACTTCGCCGGAAACTGCATCGACGTCACCTTCACCATCGCCGGCGGCGCGGTCCAGCCGACGCTCTCCCCGACCAGCCGATATATCCGAGTCGTCGACAACATTACGCCCGGCCGACGGCACATCTGGTCGCTTCGGGCCAATAGTGACGTATCTGTCGTCACGCTGAGTGGCAACGTTACCGCCAGCACCTCCGAGCCGGTGAGCGTGCCGGTCGACAATCCTCAGTTGTTGCTTGGGCGGGTCCTGGCCGACCGGCTCCAGCGGGCGGGGCTGGCTGTAACCGGCACGATCCGCGTCGACAGCGACGGCGATTCCCCACCGGCCGGCGCCGTTCTCGTCGCCCAGACAACCACCCCAATCGCGCATGCGATCTGGTTGGCCGACAAGCACAGCCTGAACATGGCGGCCGAGTGCCTGTTGCTTCGGGCCGGAGACGGAACCTGGGACGGCAGTACGAAAGCCCTCACAGACACCCTTGTAAAGGACTTCGGCATCGACGCCCGCCACGTCAATATCCTCGACGGCAGCGGCCTGTCAGCCGGCAACGGCGTGACGCCTGCCGTGATGACCGGCGTCCTGGCAGCCGCCGTCAAGGGCAAGGGCGGTGAGTTGCTGCTGAACTCTCTGCCCCTCGCCGGCATCGAGGGCCGTGTCGCCGACCGCCTCACCGAACCTCAATACCGCGGCCGCGTACTTGCAAAGACCGGCTACATCTCCGGCTCGCAGTGCCTCAGCGGCTTTCTTCTCGACGGCGACGGACTGCCTGTGCTGACTTACTCGATTCTGATCAATAGCGTGCCCGAGGGACAGGGAAAGAAAGCCCACAAGCTCCACGACGAGATCTGCCGAAAGCTCGTGGACAGCCTCTCGTCAGGTGAATCCCGGTAGTCTTCCTGCCCGTGCTACCCCCCGACAATTTGTGTTACGAGGTCCTCCACGGTAACGGTGCCCACGTGCCGCCCGCCCAGGTCAGCCACGACCGCCATCGTCGTATTCGCCCTTTGGAAGGCTACGAAGGCTTCAGTTACGCTCTGATCGGCTCTAATTACGAAGGCGGGCCTCATGAGATCAGCCGGGGACTTGTCCTCCTCGATGAGGATGTCGTAAACTGCCGCCACTCCCGCGACCTGCCCGTCCGAACCGCAAAGAGGCAAATGATAGAAGTCGCCCCCGCGGATCAGCGACAGGGCGTCTTCACGCCGCAAGGTCAACGGCGCCCGCACTACATCGGCCATCGGGGTCATGATGTCCTGAATACTCAGTTCCGCCACGCCAACGGCGCGATCTGCCATTGCCGATTGGAACTCGGTCAGCAGGCCGCTTGCTCGTCCCTCGGCTACAACCGCTTCGGCGCCGGTATGCCCCAGCAGATGCCCGGTGCCTGCGCCTGCGCCAAGCAGGCGCAATAGACCGGCCGCAAAGCCCCGCACCAGCGGCGCCAGGCCGCACGCGTTGAACACCATGCTGCTTCCCCGCAATAACCACGTGAGCCGGTATACTAGCGACTCGGCTGTCTGTTGGAAAACGCCCTTGGGAATGCTGTCCTGAAACACGAACATAAGCGGCGTCGCCACCGCCATGGCGTACCAGTGCGACTTGTCGCCCGCCCCACCCATCACGAACATTACGCTTATGCTGAACGTCGCTACGTACTTGCAGAGATTCGTGCCGATTAGCAATACCGACAGGACGTTGTTGAAGTTTTGCCCCATCCGATGCAGCGTGATGGCAGCATGCATGCCCGCCTCGGCGCGAAGGTCCAGGCGAATTTTGTTGATCTTGTAGATCCCCGTCTCCAGACCGCAGAACATCGCGTCCAGCGATGCGCAGCACGCCAACACAACCGACCAGAATACATATGCCGTCACCGGGGATGTCATGACCCGCCCTCCGTCACCGCTACGTGCAGCTTGCCGATCCGCCGGCCGCGCATGGATTGCACCGTGAAGCGCACGTTGCGGTAGCTTACCGACTCCCCCTCGTGCGGAACTTTCCCAAGCAGCGACGTCACAAAGCCGCCAATCGTGTTGATCCGCCCCTCTTGCAAGTCTATGTGGAACGCCTCCGCCCATTCGTGAATCGCTAAGTCCCCGTCGACAACGTATTGCCGATCGTCGATTCTGTATACAGCCAGGCCCTGCCGCGACTGCTCTTCGTCAGGAATATCGCCGAGAATCTCCTCCAGAATATCGTTGAGACGCAGAAGACCCGCAACCCCGCCGTATTCATCCACCGCGATCGCGACAGTCCTGCCGGTCTTGTGAAGCTCCAGCAGCACGCGCTCGATATTCGCCGCGGCCGGAACAAACTGCACATCCTGCATCATCTCTTCCAGCGGGCGATCCGTATTCAGAAGGACCCGCCGCGCGCTGACCACTCCAACGATATTATCTATGTCGCCACGATAAAGCGGCACGGAGTCGGCGCGACGAATGCGGAGCTCCCGCGCCAACTCGGCGGCAGGCGTGTCTACGTCAAAGGCGAACATGTCCACTCGCGGCGTCATCACGTCGGCAACACGCAGTTGTGACAGTTGGATTATCTCGCTGATCAGCGTCTGTACGTCGCTGTCCAGCACGCCCCGCTTGGCCGACAGCTCAAGCAGGGCAGTCAGTTCTTCCGGCGTGACATCGGCATGTCGTGGCGGCCCCGGCGCGATGATTTTCACGAGCGGCGATATGATGAATGTCTCCAGCACCCATAACGGCACAAACAACGCTCGCCCGACAACCATAAGCACCCCCGATGCCGCCATTGCCCACCGCTCAGCCACGACAAAAGCGAACATCTTGGGAGCTACCTCCCCTAACAGAATCAGTGCCAATAACCCCACAGCCGACGCGGCCGCCGCCTGCCATGCCATGTGTGACGAACTTTCGATATCCAAGACCACCAGCGCCGCCGTCGCCGAGAACGCCACATTCACGATCATGTTGCCCAGAAGCAGCATGTTCAGTGTGCGCTGAGGCTTGTTCATCAGGCGGGCGACGTACCTGCCGGTGGCATGGCTTCGAAGGCGGTGGATCTGCCCGCGCGACAGGCTGAACAGCGCCGTTTCAGATCCGCTGAAAAAGGCAGATCCCATCAGCAGCAGCAGCATCCCCAGCAGATACCACGCGTGATCCCTCAGCAGCTGTCCCAACATCAACCGACCCTCCCGTCGCGGTACGTGCAGACCTCACTCGCCGCCAATGGCGTCGGGTCATCGGGGTCGTCCGGGTGCTTGCTTGGTTTGGGCATCATTTGAAGACGCAGGCACATGCTATATCCATGGCCGAGATGTGATCATCACGTTGTCGTGGCCGCAGATTATTATTTCGGCTATTTCCAGGAGGTCCGTAAGCGTTTCCAGGGCCGCGGCCGTGTCGTGGCACCCCTCCCACACCTGCCCGCGCTGAACGTGCTCAGCCGTGACAGCCGCGTCGCCCGCGACGATTATCGTCTGCGTTGCCGGCGTCAGCAGCAACCCCGCCGCCCCCGGTGAAGGCCCGCTGAGAGGGTAGAAACTCACCTGTCGGCTGAACTGCGCAGAGCAGGGGCGGAACTTCTTCAGTTGGTCCATGTCCGCAGCCATGTCGTCCGTTTCCGCGTGAATTCGCCCAGCCGCGTCGCGCATATCTTCCAGCCCGCGCGAATAGGCCTCAAGCTCCGCCTCCGAGCACCACCAGTTCGCATGCGGAAACGCCCCAATGCTGCGACGGTGCACCGGCCGAAGCGTCGTGCAGAAAACGTCCGTTATGTCGCTGAGCTGCTTGCCCGTGCGCTCGTTCAGCCTCGCCTGAAGCGCCATCGCCGGCAGCGATGGATCCACCATGATCAACCTGTCTTCCGTCGTCACCAGCGTGGTGGTCGCGTGGGCCGTACGGACCGACGAAAACTCCCCCCAAAGCCGGTTGGCCGATAGTGTCCCGATGCTTATCACTGAGTACTCGACGCTCACAGGTATTTGTGTTACGGGCGATGGGGAGATGTGTCAAACGAAATCGCGCCCAAGATTCGCTCCGCCAACTCGCCGGCAGTGTCCTCCACCGAGGCGTCTACCCAGTGGACGTCCCGGCTCCGCCTGTGCCACGTGCGCTGATTTTTGGCCAGGCGGCGGGTATTGATCTTGATCTTCTCGATCGCCGCATCCAGCGAGAACTTGCCGCGCAGGTGGGCTATGATCTCGCTGTAGCCCACGGCTGCTGAGGCCTGGTCGCTCAGGCCTTCCGGCTCGGCCAGCAGCCCGGCCACTTCGTCCACGAGCCCGGCCTCTATCATCTGCTTCACGCGGCGATTGATCCGCCCGTTCAGGTCGGACTTCTCACGGGACACGCCTATAAACACGCAATCGTACCGCCGCCGCCCGCTGTCCCACTGCTGCTGAAGGGCGCTTATCGGCTCTCCCGACGTGCGGTAGACTTCCAGCGCTCGGATGATTCGCCGCTCGTCGTTGACATGGATGGCGGCAGCCGCCTGCGGGTCTACGCCCGCCAATTCAGCGTGCAGTTTGGCAAGCCCCTCTGACGCTGCCCTGGCCTTCAAGTCGGCGCGCAATTCTGCGTCGGCCGGCGGGCCGTCGAACATGCCTTCCGAAAGGGCCTTTACGTAAAGGCTCGTCCCACCGACCACCAGGGCCACTTTCCCCTCCGCTGCGATCGCCTCTATCGCCGCGTCGGCATGCCTGACATACTCAGCCACCGAAAATCCCTGCGACGGCTCAACAATGTCGATGCAGTGGTGGCGTATCTCCGCGCGGACCTCCGCCGACGGCTTAGCTGTGCCGATGTCCATCCGCCGGTAGACCTTCATCGAGTCCGCTGCAACGATCTCCCCGCCCGTGCGCCTGGCCAGCTCGACGCCGACACCCGACTTGCCGCTGCATGTGCAGCCAATGATAAAGTACAACTTCGTCATGTCGGAATTGTCGGCGCGAGGCCCGCTCGACGCAAGCTCCCCGACCAAGATCAATAATCTTCCAGTTGCGGCCCCTCACCTGCCTCAACCTTACTCAGCCCGCCAAACCCGTGCCTGGCCCAACGTCTGTGTATAGTCACGTATAGCGTCGGCACCACCACCAGCGTCAGCACCGTCGCAAACGCTAAACCGAAAATCACCGCAATCGCCATGCTCGCCCACCACTGGCTTGCCTCGCTCCGCCAGGCCATCTGCATCTTGTGGAAGTCGAAACTCACGCCCGTCGCCATCGGTATCAGCCCGAAGATCGTCGTCGTCGCCGTCAACAGTACCGGCCTCAGGCGGGTCATCCCGGCCTCAAGAGCGGCCGAAATAACATCCATCCCGCGGCGCTGGAGTTGCCGCGTGTAGTCCAGCAGCACGATGGCGTTGTTCACCACCACCCCCGCCAGGCTTATCACGCCGATGCCGGTCATTATCACCCCGAAAGGCATCTGCAGCACCAGCAGGCCCGTCAGCACGCCGACAAGCGACAGAATAACCGTCGTCATGATAATCAAAGGCACTGACAGCGTGTTGAACTGCATCACCAGTATCAGCACGATAAGCAAAAGTGCGAATATGAACGCCTTCATCAAGAAGCGCGACGCCTTCTGCTGCTCCTCATCCTTCCCCGCGTAGGTGATATTGGTCCCATCGCCGAGGCTGATCCTGCCGTCGGCAATCGCCGTCTTAATGCGCTCCTTCACATCCTTCAGCACGTCGTTGTCGAGCCTGCCTTCCGCACGCGCTGTTACCGTTACGGCCGTATTGCGGTTCACCCGCTTTATTGTCCCCAGCCCGCCTGCGTAAGTGAAATCCCCCAGCGTGCTCAGCGGCACCGCCTGGCCGTACATGTTCGGAATCCGCAGCCGGAACAGGTCCTCGATGTTCGTTCGATCCTCCACCGGCAACCGCACCGTTATGTCGTACTCGTCATTGAATACCCTGAACGTGCCCACCTTCCTGCCGAATATCGCCGCCTGAAGATACAAACCGATCATCTGAGAGTTGACGCCCACCAGGTTCGCCCGCCCGCGATATGGCTCGAATGACAGCTCCGGCTTGGACGCCACCAAGTCGCTCCTCAGGTTCACCAGCCCCGGAACGTCGGCGATAAGCTCCATCACCTCCTCGCTCAGTTCCTCCAGCTTCGGAAAATCCTTGCCGGATATGCGTATTGTCACCGGCTCGCCCGTCGGCGGGCCTCCCTGTTCTTCCTCGACTGTTATCTCAACGCCGGGAATGTCCTCGACGATCCCGCGGATCTCCTTCAGCGCCTCCATCGAAGGCCGCTTGCGGTCAACAAAATCATGGAACACCAGTGAGATCGTGCCGTCGTGCGGGCCGCTGGGCCCCTCCCCAAAAAAGCTCGCCCCGCTCGCTCCGACGTTGCTGATAACGAAATCAAGGTCCGGCCGGTATTTCTCAAGACGCCCCTCGATCAGCCGGGCGATGGCGTCGGTGTAATATATGCTCGTGCCCTGAGGCGCGCGAATCTTTATCAGCGCGTTCTTCGGGTCCATCTTTGGAAAGAACTCTTTGCCCAGGCCCGAAAATGCATACGCCGTAGCCACCACCGCCAATGCCACTACCGCGCTGCTGATCGTAACGAACCTGTGCTTCAAGGCCCTGCTCAGGAGAGCACGATAGCCCTTGATGAAAGGATGCCGCTTTTCCTGCATCTTGGCGCTCGCCTTACCGCCCCCGACGACGGAACATACAACCGGGCTGATTATCATCGCTACAAACAACGACGAACTGAGCGTCACGATCAGCGTGGTCGGCAGGTAACCCATGAAGTCGCCCACCACTCCGGGCCAAAACAGCAGCGGAGTGAAGGCCGCGATCGTTGTCGCCGTTGAGGCGATCACGGGCCAGGCCACCTCAGATGTCCCCTGCATAGCTGCGGCTATTCTGCTCATGCCCATCTGCGTGTGGCGATAGATGTTCTCCACGATCACGATCGCGTTGTCCACCAGCATGCCCAGCGCAAGGGTAAGGCTGAACAGCACCACCATGTTCAGCGTGATGCCCAGAAGTTCCAGTATGGCGAAGCTCATCAGCATGCTCAGGGGTATCGCAAGGGCCACGATCAGGCTTGTCCTCGGCCCCATGAACAACACCAGCACCAAAGCCACCAGAATAAGTCCCGTGATGATATTGTTCTCCAGGTCCTGCACCATCCGCCTGATCTGCTTCGCCTGATCCATCGTCACGTCAAATTGGACACCCTGGGGCGCCTGCCGGCGGGCCTCAGCGAGGATTGCGTTCACCCGATCGGCGATCTCCAGAATGTTCGCGCCCACTCGCTTCTGCACGGTGACGCTAATGCTGCTTTCCCCATTTAGGCGGGCGATGCTTAGCTCGTCCTTGAATGCGTCCCGCACGATACCTACATCTCGCAGGTAAATCGGGCTGCCGTCCCGCTCGGTCAGCGGGAAATAGTCGATATCGCCCGGGTCCGTCACTTCGGCCGGTACCCGAACGTTGAACTTCATGCGACCGCTTTCCAGGCCGCCGGCCGATGTGTTGACGTTCTGGCCGGGAATAAGCTCCATCAACTCCTTCAAAGTCAATCCGTACATCGCCACTCGGTCGGGGTCTATCTCCAGGCGAATCTCCCGCTCCAGGGCGCCTAAAACATCGCTGTTGAGAACGCCGGGAATCGCTTCAATCGCCTCCTCCAGCCGATCGGCAATTCGCTCCAAAAGCACAGGCGAAATGTCCCCGGAGATGTTGATCATCATGATCGGGAACTCCGCTATGTTGATCTCCGTCAGTACCGGCTCGTCCGCGTCGAGTGGAAAATCGTCGCCCTTGGCCAGGTCCACCTTGTCACGAACGCGCTGAAGAGCATCGTCGATCTTGATGTCCGGCATGAACTCCACCGTGATAAATGAAATGCCCTCGGCGCTGACGGACCTGATCTCCTTCAGGCCGCTCAGGCCCGTGAGCTTGCTCTCGATCTTGTTGGTGACCAGGGCCACCACCCTGTCAGGTGTGCGCCCCTCGAAGGTCGTGGTGATTTGAATGAACGGCTGCTTCACGTCCGGTATCGACTCGCGCGGAATAGCGATGTAGCTTGTCACTCCAGCTACGAGTATCAACACGAGCAGAACCAGCACTGTGGTCCGATTATTGATGGCGAAATTGGAGAGTATCACTGCTGTAACCTGTCGGTGTGGGACCGGTCGACAGTCTCGTCCAGCTTGGCGGTGAGTTCCTCGACCGATGGAACTATCCGCACGGCCTGGCCTGAGGCAACGTACTGCTGGCCGGAAACTATCAGCATGTCGCCGGCAGAAAGCCCTGATACCACCTGAACACTGCTGCCCCGGATGATGCCAAGCTGAACAACTCGGCGGTCAGCAAAACGCGACAGGCCTGCGACGGTCCTGGGCGGTGCGTCCTTGGCCGGCTCGCCCATCCGCTCCCCGGCCTGTTCTATCATCGCTTCTATGATCGACCCGCCCGCAAACTCGATAGTAACGAACTGGCCCGGCAGAAGAGGCACTGACTCAGCACTAACCGTCATGGTGATGGTTTCGAGGCCCGTATTCTCGTTGGGCACGATTGACGCCACCTCCCCGGACAGCTTCTCGCTCTGCCCCTCTTGGGATACCGTCGAGACGCTCACCGGCGATCCGACCGTAAGCGACTGCGATACGTCCTTGGGTATCGCCAGCCACAGCTCCGCCTGCGGCGATACGGTGTAAACCTCCCGGCTGTTCTGCCGGGGAATGACCGCCTCCAGCGGGATCATGATCGCGTCGGGAATGATCCGCCGCGTGAAGATGACGTCTACAATCTGCCCCGTCCGGAGCCGTCCGTCCGAGTTGTCGATGGTGACCTCCACCCGGCTGGTGAATGTCTGCGGGTCCGGTATCTTGCTGATGTACGTGATAGGCCCAAAAAACTCCTCGTCTCTGCCGCGCTGACGGGCGATGACCTTGGCCCGATCGTTCACCGAAAGAAAAGAGACGTCGCGCTCCGGGATTGGCACTACCACCTTGATCTTGTCGACGTCGACTATCTCTGCTACCAGCGTGCCGGGTTGCAGGTACTCGCCTTCCTCCGCAGGCAAACTGTTGAGAACCCCGCCGATCGGCGCGTAAATCTGGCTGCGATCCATGTTGGCCTGGGCGGTGGCAGTGCGCGCCTTGGCCATCACCAGCTGCGTCTGCCCCCGATCCCGTTCGTGACGAGTCGCTACGTCCTTCTCGAATAGCTCGTCCAGACGCTCTGCCTCAAGACTGGCAAATTCCTCATCCGCCTTGCACAGGTCCAGCTGCGCCCGAAGCAACTCGGTGTTAAGGCTCACCAGAAGCGAAGGCGCCTCGCCGTTGCCGTGGACAAGTTGACCTTCGGTGACCGCGACTTTCTCGATCCGCCCAGCCACCTCAGACAGGACCTTGACTATCCGATTCGGCTCGGTCTCGCCCGTCAGTTTGACTGTGTCCTCCAACTCCGGTATCGACTCGATGACCTCGACCGACACGTTCCTCAGCTTGGGCTTGCCGGGAGGAGCCGCTGACTTGCAACCCAGCGTCACCGCCACCGCCGCCAGCAGCGCTGCAGCCGTCAATGCAGATAAGGCCCTGCCCAGACCGCGTCTATTGTCAGTTGGATAATTGTTGCGCATTACTCTTTCACCTCTACCTGTTCTTCCTTGTCCGGCTCGGCAGTCAATGCCGCGCGGAAGCCTCGCTTAAGTCGCCGGTGGAGTTTCTCGTCGACTATGACGCCCACGCCCAGGATGCTCTGAAGAATCAACCCGTCAAGCGTCGCCATGATCACCGCCGCGGCCGTTTGCGGATATACGTTGGCCCGGACCTCGCCACTTGCGACGCCCTCGGCGATAATGGTCGATAACTTCTGTCGCCACCGCATGTAAAGGTTGCGAAAAGCTTCCGTCATGACTCCCTCTCCCTGTCGGGCGGCAACCAGCCAGAACTCCAGAACCAGAGCCCCTTCCTCCGCGTACTTGCTGAAACGCTTGAACCATTCGTCGAAGACCATGTCCACCTTCGCCAGGGCGGAAGGTAACTTCGCCAGACGGGCGACGACCTCCTCTTCGTCGTATGAGAACGACGAGACGAAGACATCCACAAACAGGTCCTGCTTGCTTTTGAAGTAGTTGTAAACACTGCCTTTAGCAATTCCAGCCTCCGCAGCCACGGCGTCTATTGTCGCTTCGGCATAGCCGCTGGTCCTAAAAACCCTGGCTGCGGAAGCCAGTATCTGCTCTCGCCTGTCAACGGTGTGCTTCTCAGGGGTCATAGTCGCCTCACACTGTGCCCGGGTTCATTGAGCCCGTTAGGCCATGCGACGCCCGCGTGTCGCCATGCATCTAACGGATCCATGTCACGATGCTGAGCGTCGTCTCAGCTGGTGACTGACTGGTCAGTCACTACCTACATAAGTGTATCGGACTAGAACAGGCCAAACAAGAGCGGGATGTAAATTTTCCACAATTTCATCCGCAAGCGGCGACCGCTGACCATGGCCCGCAACAGCCGGCATCTCCGGGCCCGATCGGAGAGAATCGTCTCGCCCGGTCGCGCCTTGGGTTGCCCCGATGCCCGGCTGAACGATTGCAGGCGCCGTCGCTACCGATACCGCACCCGCGCAAAAAGCGTGTTCTCGACTCGTGCCGCGCCTTGTTCATGGGTCTCTGTCGCCTGACTGCAAATGGGACAAAACGAGCGACGCATTGCAGGGGGAGGCCATCGTGGAGCAGTTCGCACTTGATGGCGGTAAGCGAAACGCGAAAGTGTTCTGCAAAGGAGAAGTTATTAACCCGCGGCGGGTGTCTTGTCGAGGAATCCCTCCAGCTTTCTTGCCCGGACAGGATGTTGAAGCTTGCGGATGGCCTTGGCCTCAACCTGCCGGACGCGCTCGCGGGTAACCTTGAATATTCTGCCTACTTCCTCCAGGGTGTAGGTATATCCGTCGCCGATACCGTACCGCAGCTTGATAATCTCGCGTTCACGGTAGGTCAGAGTCTTCAGGACGTCCTCGATGCGGTCCTTTAACATCTCGGTGCCGGCGGTGATCATTGGGCTCTCAGCGGTCTCATCCTCGATAAAGTCGCCGAAGTAGCTGTCCTCGCTCTCGCCGATGGGCCTGTCGAGACTGATCGGATGGCGGGAGATTTTCAGCACCCGCCTGGCCTCCGACACGCTCATGCCTGCTTCCTCGGCGATTTCCTCAATGGTGGGTTCCCGCCCGAGAAGCTGGATGAGTCTCTTGGAGATATTCCGCAGCCGGCTCATGGTTTCGATCATGTGGACGGGAATTCGAATCGTGCGGGCATGGTCTGCGATCGCGCGGGTTATTGCCTGTCGGATCCACCATGTAGCGTAGGTTGAGAACTTATAACCCCGGCGATACTCGTACTTATCGACGGCGCGCATCAGGCCCGTATTGCCTTCCTGTATGATGTCCAGGAACGATAGACCTCTGTTGCGGTATTTCTTGGCGATGGACACAACCAGCCTGAGGTTGCCGCCCGAAAGTTCCCGCTTGGCGTGCTCGTAGTCCTGGAAGACCTTGTGGATGGCCTTTACACGTCTGCGAAGCAGGTCTGGCTCCTCCAGGACCAGGTCTTCAAGGCCTGTAAGTTCCTCGGCCATTACCTCTCGGTCCTCGGCTGTAACTTCATCGTCTTCCGCAACGACTGCCCGCCGCAACTCGTCCATCTTCTCCGCGATGTGCTGCAGCTTCTTCATCAGAGGTTGGATACGGGAGGTCCTGAGGGACAGTTCTTCCAGTAGTCTCACAGCTCGGCGTCGTCTATGGCGCAGGCGGCGAACAGCGACGCGCCGAGCAGACTCGCTGGTCTTTGGTGAGCGAATGGTCGCCCAGTCGGCCGTGTTGCGCTCTATGACTTTCTCCAGCGAGCTCAAGTTGGCTTCCATGCGCCTGGTGATGGTTTCCTTTGAGAGGTTCTCGGCCGTGGACACCCTCATGGTTCTGTCGAACGGGAGGTCGCCGGCATAGACCTGATTGAGGATATCGGTAGCCTGCTGGACGCAGTAGTCACTTTCAAGGACTCTACGGCGGAAGTGCATTCGCGTCATTTCGATCTTCTTGGCGAGATCGATTTCCTGCTTTCGAGTCAGAAGGGGTATTTCGCCCATCTGCGTGAGGTACATACGGACGGGATCGTCTATGCGCTTTCCAGGGGGTTCAAGATCTTCAGTCTTGGGCTTCTTTTCCTCGGCCGCTTCAGTTTCAGCTTCTGAGTCGAAGCTTTCTCCTTCGCTTGGCACCTCGGATTCGTCGACAAGATCGATCCCCAGCTCATCGAGTGCCATCAGAAGCGAATCGAGCTTGTCCGGGGAGACAGCCTCATCCGGCAGATCGTCGTTCATCTCCTCATAGGTGATGAAGCCTCGCTTTTTCCCCTTTGCTATTAGCTTATTGACGCTGGCAGCCATCGCGTCATGTACGACGGGCTTTTCTTCAGGCATACTTGTTTTCCTGCAGATATTTCCGCGCCAGGAGAATGGTTTTGGTGATCTAGAACCCCTAATTATAGGATTTGACGATACCAGCAGTCAATGGTTTTTTTGCCCTCATAAGAGCATTTGTCGCCTCACAACTACCGGCTTGACAGGACCTATCTGGCGGACTAGAGTGATTCTCGCCCAGATGCCCGGGTGGCGGAATTGGCAGACGCGCCAGGTTGAGGGCCTGGTGGGGTTAATACCCCATGCTGGTTCAAATCCAGTCCCGGGCATTTTTTTTGCGCTGCCGGTCGGCAGACAAGGGACTTTCGCCAGGGGATCACAGACAGAGGGTTGCCGCGTCGACCGGCTGACACATTTTTTTGTGTTGCGTTTCAGTTGAATCTTTCTCTCGACATGCGATAATAATGTTATTGGTTGTCCGTCGATTCTCGCTTACAACAATCACGGAGACATTCAGATGGTAGTCCCGCGTGTCACCAACGGAATAGTGACCTCACATATCGTCAATCTTGAGATGGAGATCAACCAATCGCTGACAGAGGCCACCCGGGACATCGAATACGTGGAGACTTTCGACCAGGAGCAGCGAGCCGAGGTGCATACAATTCTTCGTGCAATGCTCGCCGATACGCAAGTGCACCGGTCGCTTCTGGATCGCCTGGGTGAGCAGCTTGGAAAGAAGGAGGTCGCAGATGCTTGAACAGGCGCTGCTAAGTGAGCAGTTTCGCAAGCTACTGGCCAGGGAGCAGGAAGTTGCCAAGTCTTACGAGAATTTGATGGCGCAGGTGAAAGACCCCCGGTTGCGCACACAGATCGCCCAGTTGTGCCGCGACAAGAATCGTCACGTTCGTCTCGCTGAACGCCTGCTGGAGATCGTGCCTTAGCAGTAGTGCGTCGCCTGGGGAGCGAGGCGATGCCCCGATCACAGGTTCGCCAACCTCATCGCTTGGTCATTGGCAATCAGAGCGTCGATAAGCTCGTCCATGCCGCCTCCAATGATTCGTTCGAGGTTGAAGTTTGCCCCTTCGGCGCCTTGGCCCTTCAGGCGATGATCAGTACAGCGATTCTGGGGGAAGTTGTAGGTTCGGATGCGTTGTGAGCGATCTCCCGAGCCGATCATTTTCTTCTTTGCGGCCGCTTCCTGGGCCCGCCGCTGGCCCAACAGATGCTCATAGACCCTGGCGGCGAGAATTCGCCGGGCCTTGGCGCGGTTCTTGTGCTGGCTCTTTTCGTCCCGCATGGAAACGGTAATGCCGGTTTCTATGTGCTCCAACTTAATGGCGGACTCGACCTTGTTGACGTTCTGTCCCCCCGGCCCGCCGGCGCGGGACGTGTACTCGTTGACGTCTGTATCCCAGTTGATTTCCACCTCGATGTCTTCCGGTTCGGGCAGTACGGCAACTGTGGCTGCCGAGGTGTGGATTCGCCCCTGCGCCTCGGTCTTGGGCACGCGCTGAACACGGTGGCCTCCGCCCTCGTAGCCCAGGCGGGCCCATACGTCCTTGCCCTTGATCGAGACGACCACTTCGCGATAGCCTCCCAATTCGGTGCTGCTGGCAGAAAGTACTTCGAAGCTCCATCCTCGGCTGGCGGCATATTGCTGGTACATCTGCAAGAGGTCGCCGGCGAAGAGGGCCGCCTCCTCGCCGCCAGTGCCCGCACGAATCTCCAATACAACCGAGCCGATTTCCTGTTCGTCGCTCATGACCAGCAAGCCCTTGACTTCTTCAAAAGCGGCGTCCGCCTGATCGCGGAGCTCGTTGAGCTCCGCCGACGCCAGCGCCTTCATATCCGCGTCACTGTCGGGGTCATCCAGGATGCCCTGCGCCTGCGTTCGCTGGTTCAGCAGGGCTAGGAACCGCCGATAGGGCTCGACTATTCCGGCCAGGCGCGCATGTTCCTTGGCCGCGGCGGCGTAGCGGCTGTGATCTGCGGCGACGGCCGGATCCTGCATCCGCTGGGCGGCTTCGGTGTAAAGCCGGTCCAGCTCGTTAAGCTTGCCGATTAATGTGTCCTGCTCGCTCATGACATTCCTGTTTCTGTGGTGGAACTGAGTCGCCATGCCCGCGTTGCGAGCGGGCGTGGTAATGACAGACAAACGCCGACCATTCACGTTGATGAATCGCCGGCGTTGCTGGAAATCTGTTCAGCTACTTCTTAGCTTTTTTCTCGGGCTTGCGGAAATAATCACCACCGAACTTCCTCTGGAACTTCTCGACTCGGCCGGCTGCGTCGACGAACTTCTGCTTGCCGGTATAAAACGGGTGGCAGTTGGAGCAGATGTCCACCTGGAGGTTTTTGGCGGTCGAACGTGTCTGGAACGTATTCCCACACGCGCACTTGACGGTGACCTCTCGATATTCGGGATGAGTGTCCTTTTTCATCGCTTATGCCTTCTGTAGGTTGTGCAGCAAACAATTCAATATATTCTCCCGGGCGTCGTCCTGCAAGGGGTAATATCCGCCGATCAGCCGACTGAGACGGACGGCACAGTCTTCGGGCCGCTCACGGGCCCGCGGCCAGCTGGGCGGTCGTGTTCTGCTGAGAGGCCAGCTCGGACGGAAAGAAGCCTTCTACGCCGCCGTCGACTCTCGCGATATTTGCCCGGCCGAGATGACGTGCGAGCACCTCCCCGTTGATGGGGTCGTTGTCGAACGGCTCATCTCCGGCGCCGGGGGTCAGGTCGACCATATCGTGGGTGTACTCAGTTAGCCAGACCTGGTCCATTATGTTGTATCGCAGGCCCACGAGGTTGCTCATGCCGTAGCTTGTCTTGCCGCCGTATATCATGACCGGCGGGTTCACGGTCTCATAATCCATACCGGTAAGACGGACCAACACGTCAGGCTCCCATCCGTCGATATCGTAAGGATTGCCTTTGCAGACCCAGTGTCGGCTGGCGCTCTTCCACTGCGGATGATGGCCCAGCGGGCGTATTTCCAACCACTCTCGGTCGAGGGTGACTGAAAAGGCCGCGCAGGTTGCGATTGCGACCATGGCCTGATCGTAAAGTGGGGTTTTGCCGTCGTTTAGATCGTATACCCACTGCCATCCAACGTTCCGGCGGACCGTCCGCCATGCGCCGGGGACATCGGGGACGGGATCGCGCATGATGGCTGAACATGAACCGTTGCTGTTGCCGCGGAACTCGTAGTAGACCTGTTCGTCTGGCACGTCGCGCCCGGCCAAGAGGTCAGCGAGATTTGTGTGTCGCACGCCTGTCTGCACAGAACGGGCGCCGCCGTCCTGGCGGATGTAGACATGTCGCAGTGCAGCGAGCATGTCGTATGGTTCGTTGTCACTGGGGCACAGCAACAAACGACGCTGACCGTTATTGACGACGAAGTCCGTCCATCGGCTCGCGCCGGGCATCGTGGTAATCGGTTGTCCGTCCAGGCCCAGTGTTGAAGTTTCTTCGGTATGCAGCAGCACACTGAGATGGTGGAGATTACTCCTGCACGCCGCGGATCGCGCCGCCTGAAAGGCGCGTCCGAAGTTAGGCAGAACAATCGAGCCTGCCAGCATCAGCATGGCGAGAATGGACAGCATCTCTACGAATGTAAAAGCTGCACTGCAGCGGTGCCGGTTTTGCGGCCATCCAGTTACTGCGCAGTTCTTGATAACCTGCGTCATGTCGACCCCGACCCTGACTGATTAACGCAATCACCTCTTGAGAAATGTTGACGTGATTATATCATCGCTGCTGGTTGACGCAAGTGCGCTGATGCGAAATTACACCGTCGATTTGGGCATTCAGGCGCGCGTAGCGGCGATGACATTAGCGCGTGGGCGAGCAGTTCTCGCGCTCAGGGGATTTTGAGGATGAAAGAAAGTTTTGCTAAGAAAGAAAAAATTGTTTGCAATCTTTCGTCAACGGCTCAACTATAACATGCCGATGCATACATATACGGCTTTTCTTGTGAGTAAAGAAATGCGGCTTCGTCGAGTGCCGGCGTAGGCACCAGATCACAACGACGGGCTGACTCGAACTAGGCCTGATGGCCGGTACAAAGAGGAAGAACGAATATGGCGAAGAAGAAAGCTGCCAAGAAAACAGCCAAGAAGAAGGTCGCGAAGAAGAAGGTAGCCAAGAAGAAAAAGGCCGCCAAGAAGAAGTAAGTAAGTTCCTCTTCTGCCGGTCATGCTCTTGCAGGCCGGCTGAAGTCAAAACAACTACGCAGGCTGACGTCATGTCAGCCTGCGTAGCTGTTTTCCTGAGAGGCGCAGTTGCTCACGAAAGGCGGACTTCGAGGAAAGTCAGATCGTCGTCAAATGCATACTCGCTGCCGGTAAGGAAACCGCAATTGCGGATGCCTCGACATCAATAGTATGGCAGGCGAACTCAACGTCGCTGAACAAGAATGGCCGCGCCCTCCAGGGAAACAGTCCATTGGGGAAAAAGCGGCCAAGCCGCAACCTCGCCGCGCAGAACAAAGTGATTAATCTGTTAAGGCTCTGTTGCCCTCGGACTTACTTGAGGAACCAGCCCATTTCGCGGTTCGAGCAGGTGGAAACGTTCTTTCCGGTGGGCCTAGCCCAGCGGACGGCGTTGGTGATGACGGTCTGCACGCCCTTGTTATAAAAAACCGGGTAGGTTTCGTGCCCCGGACGGAAATAAAAGACCTTTCCTGCGCCGCGTCGCCATGTACAGCCGCTGCGGAACACCTCGCCGCCTTCGAAACTGGAGATCAGGATTGTTTCATCCGGCTCCGGAATGTCGAAGAACTCGCCGTACATTTCCACCTGATCGATGATGAAGTGGTCGTCGATGCCCCGGAGAATTTCGTGTCCTGGCCGTGTAACCCACAGAACCTCGCGCTCGCCCACCTCGCGCCACTTAAGGTTGCAGGTCGTGCCCATCAGCTTTGTGAAGATCTTGGAAAAGTGGGCGCTGTGCAGGCAGATAATGCCCATCCCGCTCATTACCCGCTCGTAAACGCGCTGAACGATGGCGTCATTTACCTCTCCGTGGGCGATGTGGCCCCACCAGGTCAGGACATCGGTGTTGTCCAGCGCCTTTTCCGTCAAGCCGTGCTCGGGCTCATCGAGCACAGCCGTCTTGGCCTCGATGTCGTCATTCTTATTGAGGAAGTCGGCGATGAAGGTATGCATTCCGTCGGGGTAGAATTTCTGCGTTTCTTTCGTGACCTTCTCGTGGGCGTTCTCGCCCCAGACGGTTACTCGAATCTTCTTTGCCATGTGTATATCTCCTTGGGCGGCGTGTAGGTGAGTTACCAATTTGCGGGTTTATAACAGTCGGCGCCTGCAGGTGCCAAGAGAGTTCTTGACTTTTTCCCGCCTCTGGACCGATGTTGTTCTATCCGGGCGGTGTACGCGCAAAATGCAACAGATAGTCCGGCAGGTGCGTAGTATAATAAAGGACTGCTGTAACAGTAACGATCGGGCCGGTTTGGCCCAACATATAGTTTGGAGTGAAGTTGTGAGAACCATCATAAGTGGCTGCATGGCGGCGTTGTTGCTGGCGTTAGCTGCATGCGTGCTGACCAACGGCGACCCCGAGGCCAATGCCCAGGACGCCCCCGTTCAACTGGATGAGGCGCCGCCGGCGACCGCCGAGACGACGTCTGCTCAATTGCAGGAGGAAGTCGGCGCTGATTCTCCTGCCCAGTCGGATCTGATGACCCGAGGCCTGGCCCTGCGGCAACAGGGCGTCGCCGAGGCCACCTCAGGGGAGTTCGATCAGGCTGCCCAGACGCTTAAGGAGGCCTTGGCGCTGCTTCCGGATGACGTGGTTACACACGAGGCGCTCGATATTTTGGAGGATTATCAGGCCAAGCTCGCTGAAAGCGAGGCCCAGCGGGCGAGTGAGTATGCTGCCGCCGTTGAGCGTGTACGCTGGGCCATTATGGTTCAAGATGCACTGCCCGAATTATCGGCGAGCGAAGAGTGTCAGAAGCTCCGCCAGACCGTCGATGAGTTGATCGAAGCATATGGCCAAGTCGCCGTCGTCAGCAATCTGATGGGAGCGACTGTCGAAGATGCCGAGGTCGCCAAGGTCGAATCGGTCAAGGCACTGACAGCCATCGGTGAAATCGTTGCCAAGCTGGGCGAATTGCTGAGCGGCATGGACGGGCCATATGCCCAGGCCTTTGTTGAAGCCAAAGAAGAGCTGTCCCGGCAATTGACAAATTATCGCGACGAATGGGCCTCAGCCGACATGTCCGAAACGCAGGGCATAGAGAAAGCAGTGCGATATCTTGGCGATTCCGAGCAACTGCTTGCCGAGGCCATCGGCGATGTGAAAATGATGGTTGAGGAGGAACCTTGGAGGCTGGCGCTGGTCCAGGCGGCGCTGGCGAAGAAACTTGCCGCTCCGAGCGATAGGATTGAACAGCAGCAATGGTACATCGACCTCATAAAGCAGGCCGAAGCGCGGGGCCGCGACCTCAAGGACCAGGCCGAATGGGAAGACGCCTTAATCGTCTACAGCGGCCTGGAGATGATTGACAGCGACAACTCCGATTACAAGCAAATAGCCAAGGTCGTCGGCAAGCATGTTCGGGTGTTGCGTTACTACGGAAAACCAACCGACGACGAGGATGCGAGCCTTTCCGACAACCCCCTAGGGCCAGCCAAACCGCTGTGGGAGCAGCTTGTTGAGGGAATCGACGTCGACATGGTGCGGACGATCATATCGCGGGTCGACAGTTACTATGTCGTGGCGGCGGACTACCGCAAGCTCATCGACGAAGCCCTTACCAGTATCCGGGTCTTGGCCGAGACGCCTCAGGCGGCTGATAGCTTCGACAGCCTGGCCGATGACGATCTCCGCAATGAGTTCCTGGACTCCATCAGCGACACCGAACAGCATTTCGCCCAAAAGGACGGGCCGCTGGACTATCTGGATCTTCTGCTGGCACTGAACCGAGTACTGGAGGCGTCCGAGCGGACGGTTAATATTCCCTCCAGCGTGCTGGCGATGGAATTCGCCGACGGCCTGCTGGGCGGGCTGGACACGTTCTCGGCGGCGATTTGGCCCAACGAAGTCGAGCAATTCCGCAAGCTCACGAAGGGCAACTTCACGGGTGTGGGAATACAAGTCGCCAAGAACCCCGGTGAGGCGCTGCGCGTGATAACTCCGATGGCCGACACGCCGGCCTTCAGGGCGGGCATCAAGATGGGCGACCTGATAATTGCCGTTGACGGCGCAGAGACCACCCAGATGCCCATCGACGCGATCATTGATCGAATAGTTGGCAAGAAAGGCACAACCGTTGTCCTCCGGATCGAACGGAAAGGCGTCGCCAAGCCGTTTGACGTGGCCATAGTCAGGGACACGATAAACATTCTGACGATCAAAGGCTGGCGGCTGGGCGACAACGGCAAGTGGGACTTCCTGATCGACCCTGAAAACAAGATAGGCTACATCCGCGTTGAGCGATTCACCGAACAGACGGACAAAGACCTCGACCAGGCCCTGAAGGAATTAAACAAGCTTGGCGCCAGGTCGATCATTCTGGATTTCCGGCTGAATCCGGGCGGGCTGTTACGTCAAGCGACGCGCATGACCAATGAGTTTGTGCCGGGCGGACAGATCGTCATGACGCAGGGGCGGCAGGTGCGCCGCTCTCGGTCGGACGCCGACGCGGGGGGCGACTTCACGGTCGGGGATCTGATCGTCCTAGTCGACGAGTACACGGCGTCGGCCTCTGAGATCGTATCCGGCGCGCTGAAGGACCTTGGCAGAGCGACGGTCATAGGCGAAAGGAGTTTCGGCAAGGGCAGCGTTCAGCAGGTGCTGAATGTCTCGCCGCCGCCGAACCAGGCACTTCTGAAGCTGACGGCGGCTTACTACTACGTCGGGCCGTCTGAGAAGCTGGTGCACCGTCAGGAAGGCGCCAGCGACTGGGGCGTCGATCCGGACATCGAGGTGAGGATGACGCCGCAGCAGTTGCGTCGCTGGCTTGACGTTCGCCAACGGACCGATCTGATCCAGGATGTCAGCGCCACGACTCTAGAGCGAGACCTGGACGCCCAACTTGATGCCGACCTTCAACTAACGACCGCCCTGACGATTCTTCGGTTGAAACGCCTCAGCGAGCTGGGTCAGCAGGTAGCGGCCGATTTGCAGACCGGCGATGCGTCTCAGTGAGGGCGCAGGTTAATGCTGGTCAGGCTCATTGCCCGGCGGCTGGCGAAACTGCTCATCGTGCGGGTCGGCGTCTGTTTCGCCTTCGGCGACCTGAGGAGGCGGAATCGGCTCAGATCTCTCCAGCACAACTGTTCTGGCGAGTATATCGCCTAGCCTCTGGCGGGCGGGGTTCAGCAGCGGCACTAACAGCAACAGCCACAACATGGGAAACAGCTCGAGCATCTTGACTACATTTCGCAGCACCACTTCCCGTAGGCCGGGACGCTGACCGTCTCCGGCGGCCACTCGGATCCTGAACAGCATCTTGCCGACGGTCGCCGCGAAGCGCGCCTCCATCACTATCCCGTAGACCATGTAGGTGCACAGCGTTGCAATGACAGAGTAAGCGGCCTGGCGGGTCATGAGCATCTCCGAGTAGACGGAGAAGAACTCACTGGGGTTGCCGATCAGATCCATTGGAGGTTCGGGCGTGGGCAGAATCAGGGACACAACTATGCTGATCGACATCAGGTCGACAAGGCAGGCCATCGCACGCTTACCCAGCGGGGCGGGGCGACAAGTCGGCGGAAGAATAATCGGGCCGGGCGGAATCTGCGGCCGAACAAGGATTACGATTGTGAACGTAGCCAAGACCAGAACGATCAGAAAGTAGTTCAGAACTTTCTGGCCTGAGGTATCCGGCGGGCCCTGGGCCAGCACAGCCAGATCAATGGGAGGGTCGGCCTCGCCGTGCATAATGTCGCACAAGGTGAACCGCACGGTTTGGCCTTCCTGCCAAAGCATCCCCACGCGATGGAGCTCCACGGGAGCCACTAACGGAGCCGCCAGAGGCGCCCTTGGCGGCGAGAAAGGCTGGCCGTTAATCGTAATCGGCTGAGAGCTGGCAAGCCCGTCTGTCGGGCCGGACGAAAGAATTGTCAGCGACAAGGGCCTATCTTGCTGGGCCTGCAACGCAACAAGCATCATCAGACGGTCCCCCGCCGGGAACATCGACAGCACCTCGCCGGTCGCCGCCTCGTCGGAAAGGACGACGGTGATCCACTGGTGACCATCACCGGCCCATGCCCAAAGCTTGTTGTTGCCTTCCGTGCCGCCCGTCAGCAGGTACAACATGTCGCCGACCACGGTCGACAGCATGCGATTGTCATTACCGATCTGGACATCAGGCAGTTCGGTCAATGTCCGCCACTCGCCTCCGCCGTATTGCAGCACCGTCAGCGTCGCTTGGCGTTTGGCGGGGGCAGGCATCTGTGCAGGAGCAGGCTGATCCGCGTCAACAGGGGAAGCGCCTTCAGCGGCCTGAGGCGGCCGTTGGTCCGGCTGGACGGTCAGCGTTGGGTTCGAATAATGCGGCAGGGCGACCAGCAGTGACCAGCCATCCACGCCGGCGAAATTGTGGGCAGTACATGCGGACAGCGGAACGGCGTCGCCCTGCGTCAATTCATTGGGAAGGTCGCGGACAAATGTACGATTCTCGCCCGGGAGAATGCTGAAGTAGGAAGTCTCCGGGCCTGTCAGAACGTGCAGTTGCGCGCCGCCGGCAGCGATTATGATCGGTTGGCCCGTGAGGTTCCGCGCCACCCACTGCCAGTCATGGCCCGCTTGGTACGTCAACACGTCGAAGGACGGCTCCTCTTGGCGGTCGATGCGCACCAGCCACAACCTGTCGCCACTGCCGGTGAGCATCATCTCATCAGCGGCAGCGGCGGCGCCCGTCGCACAGCATAAAGCGAGCAGTCCCGCGAGCATCCAGGAAACTCCCGGCCATCGACAATTCATGGGGCGGCCTCATTGACGGGAATTCCCGCGTCGATCTGGATTTCGCGGTCAGCCGGAAGGTCAGGGGCGTGGTCGCTGTACCTGAACGCCGCGGGGCTGACCTGTTTGGTGCTGATTTCCGACAGCACGATGTGCATTCGGGACTTCTCTGCGGGCCAGGTTATCTCGATGTCCGTAGGCATGACCGGCACGTGTCTTCCATCCGACGACGAGGCGTCTGCGATGGACTGGTAGTTCTTCAGCTTGGCAGTCATCACCCGCAGACCGCGGGCGTCGAAGAAATTCACCTCAAACGGGCGGGGGGGATCCGTATCGGACCACGTGAAAAGCATTTCGCGCCGGAACAGGATCTGCTGAGTATCCGGGTCGCGGTCGATGTAGCTGACGACGTAGGCATACTCAGGCGGCGCGGTGCGCATCGTGACGGCGACGGTGGGCAGTTTCGTGAAATCGTTCGGCATCATAGATATGTTGAGCACCGCCATCAGGTCGTGCGGGTTGACGGGCATACCCCGATTGGCCATCGCGTCAGCCCGATCGTTTCGGCCCCAGAACGCTCCCCGCCGGTCCCCGAAGCTGTACCAGAAGTAGTACACTCCCTCTTCGAGGCTGGCCCCCACGCGGAACAATTCCACCGCAGCGGTCTCCCGGCCTATCAGCACGAAATCGCTCTGTCCCGCTGGGTCCGGCCCCTTCGCCATCAACAGCAGGCCGTTGGGGCTGGCCAGGGAACTAGTCGAACCCCACGTTATGGGGACCATATCGCCTTCGTCTCCCGCCAGCCTTACTCTGAATGTAGCTTGTATCCTGGCCCGGGCCCAAAGGTGGGGGACGTTTTCGGCGTTGGCGTTATGAGCGGCTACGATTTGCGCCAGAGGCAGTATCTTCTCGGGCATCTGAGGGCAGCCAGCCGCGACAATCAACGGCAACGTGACAAGCAGCGCTGCCGGACATTTCCACATGGCGGTCATTCATCAATCTCCATGATTTGCCCCAAGTCCTGGCTGACCTGGAGTATCTGGTCTTCATTCATCTTGGGGTCGATCACCCGGTGCATTTCATCGCTGCCTCTAAGGTGCATCTGCCACACTTCCCGGCCGAGCTGGTCGGTATCCATGCGGTCGTAGATCAGCAGTTTCTTGCGCATCAGTATAAGCGCCAAGACATAGCGGAATCTTATTCTCGCCGGCTCGTCGGCTCCGGCCAGCCGCTGAAAAAAATTCATCAGCACGTCGTCGCCGACGAAGATCTTGCGTTTTTCCTTCGGCTTGGGGATTCGGCTCCGCCAGACGCCGATGACCTCGGGCTTATCGCCGTGGACGTCCCGTGACCAGCAGTCCTCACAAAAATCCTGTCGCTGAAAGCCGTCGTCGGTTTCTCGGATGGTTGCAGTAAAGTCCTGGTCGACCTGGAACTGCTGCCCGCATGCGTGGCAAAGCCCGTCGGGCTTGGAGATGTTGTAGTCTTTGGCCATGGGCTAAGGCAGGTAAGGTGCGGCGAGTGCTTCTATTTCTGCCAGCAGGGCGTTGGCGTGGGCGAGGTCATCGGCTGAGGCCTGCTTGATCTCGTCGGCAGCCTGCTTATCGACCAGGTTGGGCACGTTTATCCGCACGTTGTAGTCGCTCAGCCTGACGGCCGCCGCCGACAGGGCCGCAGAGGCAAGCAGATCGGTTATCAGCCATGTGTTGCACTTGCCGGCGAGCTCTTTCATTTCTTCCATGACGGCCAAGGCGAGCTTGGCGGCCTCTCGCGGCACGCTTATGGCCGCGGCTGTGGCGACTTCCATCGCCTGGCCCTTTTCAGGGCCTTCTTCCTGCCTGGCCGTCGCTTGGTAGAGCTTGTAGGCGGCCACGTCGTCGGCGACCAGGTCACAGAACATGCCCCTGGCCCTGAGGAGCTTGTGGGACAGGGCGTTGTAGTAGTCCTCGTACTCGGCGAACTTCTTCTTGCCCTTGGTGAAGTTCAGCGCCATCTCGCCGAGGGCAACGCCCAGCGCGCCCACTACGCCCGCCACCGAGCCGCCCCCAGGCGTGGGGGTCTTGTCGGCTGTGACGGCGGCAAACGCCCGCACGGACAGGGACAGATAGTCTTCATTGTCGTTCACGATGCACTCCTAATCACTCGTGACTGTGCCAGCCGGCGCCTTGGCACCAGACTGAACGTTGCGTGTTCAGGTCGGACCGGCGGGCGCCCCTTGTGCGGGCTAGTCTTTCTTGTCGGCCTGGCGGGTCTCAACCTCCTGGAGGTACGCCAGCGTGCGGTCCAGTTCATTCTTCAGGTGGCTGACGCGCAGCAGGCTCTTGACGCGCGTTATCAGTTCCAGGCGGTTAACGGGTTTGGAAACGAAGTCGTCCGTCCCGCTGGCTATGCCCCGTTCCACGTCCCCCAGCTCGTTGAGGGCGGTAACCATTATGACGGGGATATCGCGCGTCTTGGGGTCGCTCTTGAGCTTGGGGCAGACCTCGAAGCCGCTGAGCTTGGGCATCATTATGTCCAGCAGAATCAGGTTGTAGTCGGCCTGCTGGACCTTCTGGAGCGCCTCGACGCCGTCGACGGCGGTATCGACCTGCACGCCCAGGGAATCCAGATATGCGACGATAAGCTCGAGGTTCTGGGCGTTGTCGTCGACGACGAGAATCCGGCTGTCGGCCAACTTGGCATCTTCGTTGAGCGGCAAATCGGACATTCAACTATCTCCTGCACTCTTGGTGGTGAGGTCCGGTCAAATCAGCATGACAGTATTGCCACCCGTTGTCAAATATCAAGGTTGGATTCACCGGCCTGGCCTGGCCATCGGACCGGGCGGTCCGCTTCAGGGGCACCCGTGACGGGCGACAGTTGGCAATCGCTGCGGAGGGAAGTACGATGCGGGTATGACGAAGCTCTTCGAGGATTCTGACTCGACCGAGGCCACGTGCACTGACAGGCCGCCCGTGGCGGCGGTGGGCGTTGCAGTGTCGGCCGCGGTGTGGGGTACGTTCGATTACCTTTACCCGGCTGAACTGGGCGAGCCGGCAGCCGGGCAGCGGGTGCGCGTGCCGTTCGGCCGGGGCGGGCGGAAGATTCTCGGCGTGGTCGTCGACCCCCAGCGGATGTCGACGCGCGGCAAACTCAAGGCGATCGCGGAGGTCGTCGATCCCCGCCCGATGTTCGATGAGTCGCTGCTGGAGCTGGGGCGATGGATAAGCGAGTATTACCTCACGCCGCTGGGCATAGTGTATGGCGCAATGGTGCCTTCGGCAGTGGGACAGCACGCCGCGCGGAGCGAGACTGTCGCCTACCTCCGCGCCGAGCGGCGCGACTGGCCTGCCCGGTTGGGAGGCCGGCAGAGGCGCGTACTTGATGAGCTGCTGGAAGCCCGTAAGCAGGGCATCGAGCCGCTGACGCTGGAAGGGTTGATGCACCATAGCGGCGCATCGCGGGACACCATCAAGCGACTCGCCGGCAGGGAGCTTATCCGTCTGGATGCCCGCCCGGTCACTCTCGAAATGCTGTCCGAGCAGCCCGAAGGCGACCCATTCGACCTGAATGAGGACCAGCAGAAGGTCATGGCTGCCCTCGCTGGGAAGCTGAACGGAGGCTTTTCTGCCACCGTGCTTCACGGCGTCACCGGCAGCGGCAAGACAGAGGTATACATCCGCGCGATCCGCCGGGTGAGCGAGGCCGGCAGGCAGACAATCCTCCTCGTGCCGGAAATAGCACTCGCCACGCAGACGCTCCAGCGACTTTTGAAGCGTCTTCCTCGCGTGGCGGTGATGCACAGCGGCCTGACGGCCGCCCAGCGGGCCTTTCACTGGCAGCAGGTCCGCGACGGCGCCGCATCGGTCATCGTCGGGCCCCGCAGTGCAGTGTTCGCCCCAACTCCCTCACTCGGGCTGATCATCGTGGATGAGGAGAACGAGCCGACCTACAAGCAGGACACCGCTCCGCGCTACCACGGGCGGGACGTGGCGGTAAAGCGGGCGGCACTGGCGAAAGTACCGATCGTGCTGGGCTCGGCGACACCCTCGCTCGAATCGCTGCACAACGTCAAGCTAGGCCGGTACGATCTGCTTCGCCTGCCGCACCGCGTGCAGGGCCTGCCCATGCCATCCCTGGAAATTGTCCACCTCCGCAAGGAAATCCAGCCCGGCCGGGTTGAGCTGGTCGGCAAGACCCTCACATTCAAAATGGCCGCCGCACTGGACCGACGCGAGCAGATCATCCTGCTGATGAACCGCCGCGGCTACGCCAGCTACGTGTTCTGCCCATCCTGCAAGTGGGAGATGATGTGTGAAAGCTGCTCTCACCCGATGGTTTTCCACCAGGCGACGCAGCTTGTGATGTGTCACTACTGCAACTACACAGCCGCCTTGCCGGAACACTGCCCGGCCTGCGGTGGCAAGCTGCTCCTATTCGGCCTGGGCATTCAGCGAATCGAGGGCGAGCTCGCACGCAAGTTCCCCGCTGCCCGCGTCGCTCGCATGGACAGCGACACGATGACCTCGCCCAAGCAATTCCAAAAAGTCTTCGACGATTTTTCGTCCGGCGAGCTGGACATCCTTCTTGGCACGCAGATGGTGGGCAAGGGGCTGGACTTTCCGCGGGTGTCCTTGGTCGGGGTGATTTCGGCGGACACGTCGCTGACGATACCAGACTTCCGCGCCGCCGAGCGCACATTCCAGCTAATCGTGCAGGTAGCGGGGCGGGCAGGTCGGGCCGAGCGACGTGGCGACGTAGTCGTCCAGACTCTCCACGCCGATGAGCCGGCCGTTCAGTTCGCCGCCGAGCACGACTATGATGGCTTCGCCGAGTTGGAGATGGCTCAGCGGCACGACGCGCAGCTTCCGCCGTTCACGCGAATGGTGCGATTTATCGTGCGGCACAGCGGGCAGACCAGGACGGAACAGGCGGCCGAGGAGCTCGCCGCCAGGTTGAAGCTGCAGTTAGGGTCGTCAGGGATAAAGTTGTTCGGCCCGGCCCCGGCGGACATTCCCAAGATACGCGGGCACTTTCGCTTTTCGGTTTTGCTGATAGCGCCGCGAGCCGGGCTGGTGCAGCAGGCGATCGGCGGCAGGATGGCCTCGCTCTTGCATGACATCCACGCCGAGGTGACGGCTGATGTGGACCCGGTGAATCTGCTATAGTAAGCGCGGCGGGGGGTTTGGTTTCTCAGGATCGGCCAAACGTCTTGACCCCCGAGAAAGATATATTTACAAAGCGTTCTTAAGACGCCGATTATAGGTAATGGCCCGCGTGACGGAGGCGCCAGCCAATGACCGACAGTCAGAACAACAATTGCGACCTCTCCGCATTTCGGCGACGAATCGACGAGCTGGACAGCCAGATCGTCAGGCTGCTCAACGAGCGGGCACGGGTGGTCGTCGACATCGGCCGGACCAAGCGGAACGCCAACGCGCCGATCTACGATTCCGATCGCGAGCAGGACGTGCTAAGCCGGATCGCCGAGCTCAACGAGGGCCCGCTGCCACAGAAGACGTTGCAGGCGATATACCGCGAGATGATGAGCGGTTCGTTTGCGCTGGAAAAGTCCCTGCGGGTGGGCTTCCTTGGCCCCTACGGCAGCTTCTCCCACCAGACAGCCATGCGGAAGTTCGGCGCGTCCGTGGAGTATGAACCGCTGGCTGACATCCACGCGGTGTTTGAAGAGGTGGAACGGAAACACTGCGACCTGGGAATCGTGCCCGTGGAAAACACCACAGGCGGCGACGTGGTCGACACCCTGGACTGCTTCATCGATTCTCACGTGATTGTCGTTGCGGAGGTGCTGGCGGAGGTGCATCACAACCTTCTGGCCAACTGCCCGTTGGATGAAATCACCGCCATTGCCTCAAAGCCCGAAATTTTCGCGCAATGTCGTCAGTGGCTTTCAAGCCAGGGGCGCAGAGAAAACTTCATCAACGTGGCAAGCTCGGCAAAGGCGGCGGAGATGGCTGCCTCAGAAAAAGGTCTGGCGGCAATCGGTTCGGTCCTGGCAGCCGAGCTCTACGGCGTGAAGGTGGTATTCGCCAATATCGAGGACAACCCCAACAATCGCACGCGGTTCTTCGTTATCGGCACGACTCCCGCCCGCAGCAGCGGCGCGGACCGAACAGCCATGATGTTCACCACCCGTCATGAAGCTGGGGCGCTTGCTGACGCACTGGCCGTCTTCTCCAAGTATGGCATGAACCTCACGAACATTGCAAGCAGGCCCTCGCGAAGGCGGCAGTGGGAGTACTACTTCTTCGTCGAGGCTGAGGGGCACTGCCAGGACGAAAACGTCGCCAAGGCATTGGAGGCCGTCAAAGGGCACTGCGGCGAGCTGCACGTTCTGGGTAGTTTTCCCCGTGCCACGGACACGGTATGACTGATTGCAGTTGACTGCGCACTGCAGGCACGTCATATTATGGGGCTCGAACCCAGGCTTTCCCTCGGCGGGGAAGGCATGGGAGTGTCTTCAGAAGGAGCCGCAATGCCCAGAAAGTTGTTCATCGCCGGTAACTGGAAGATGAATACTTCCAGCCAGGAGAGTTCCGCCCTGGCCGCTGCGCTGGTTGAAAAGATCGGTTCGATCGATTCGGTCGATCTCGGCGTGGCGCCGCCTTTCGTGCATCTCGCCCGGGTGGGCAAAGCTCTGGCCGGTGTGAACATCGCCCTCGGCGCCCAGAATATGTTCTACGAGAGTAACGGCGCGTTTACCGGCGAAATCTCAGGCAGCATGCTGAAGGATGTGGGCGTGAGCTTCGTCATCCTAGGCCACAGCGAGCGGCGGCATGTCATCGGCGAGACCGATGAACTGGTCAATCGCAAGGTCCTCAGGGCGCTAGCCGACGGGTTGCATGTCATCCTGGCGGTGGGTGAGCTCCTTGAGCAGCGTCAGGCCGGTGAGACCTTGGACGTCGTGACGCGGCAGGTGAAGATCGGCCTGGAAGGCGTGGATGCAACCGCCATGGCGGACGTCACTATTGCTTACGAGCCTGTATGGGCCATAGGCACAGGCATGACAGCCACGCCGGATCAGGCGCAAGAAGTCCACGCGATGATCCGCAAGTTGCTGGGTAAGATGTGCGGCCCCGAGGTCGGCGAAGCCACGCGCATTCAGTACGGCGGGTCCGTCAGGCCAGACAATGCCGCTGAACTGCTGGCCCTGCCCGATGTGGACGGGGCACTTGTGGGCGGCGCGAGTCTGAAGGCCGAAGCGTTTACCGGCATCGTGGAAGCCGGCGTAAGTGTTTCCTGACGCCGCCGGATTGCCGACGGTGTTCTAAGTGTAAACTTAATAGTCCCGGCTGGGTCGGGGCGCCCGAGAGAGAGTATATGCTTGCCGCATGGTATCAACCGGCCCTGTTCGTGTTGTTTTTTCTTACCTGCATCTTGCTCATTCTGATCGTCCTGCTTCAGAAGGGGCGCGGAGGTGGGCTGAGCGGCGCGTTCGGCGGCGCCGGAAGCAGCGCCTTCGGCGCACGCACAGGCGACTTCCTGACGTGGGTGACGATAGTGCTGACGGTGATGTTCCTTCTGCTTGCAATTGTGACAAGCCTGGCATTTCGCCCCACGGCCACTGACGTAGCTGCCCCGGTGTTCGACCCAGCCCCTCCGGGTGAGATCGGGATGGTGAATCTGGTCAGCATGAGCACTGCCACCGTCGGGGCGACGATTTGGTACCAGGTGGACGACAACGAGCCGGCTATTTTCAGAGGCGGCGATGAGCAGGCTCGCATTTCGGTGCCTGTGGGGTCCGCCATAACCGCCTGGGCCGAACGCGCAGGCGAAGGCTGGAAAACAAGCCCGAAAGTGAGTGCAGTCTATGGCGTGGCGCCTGTGCTGCCGGGCGAGGAGGAGTTGCTGGATAACCTCCCGGAAAGCTTGCAGGGCGTGACCCCTCCGCAAGAAGAGCCGACCGACAACGACAATACAGCTTCGCAACACAATGCCTCAGACCCGCACCCGACGGGAACCCCTGATAATTAACCGCAGCGCCTGGTCTCGATTTTCAGGTTGCCTGCGGGAGCCGGTAAGTGGAGCCAACGGTATGCTTCTGTCTATGACTGGTTACGGCGGCGCTCATGGCCGCGCCAACGGCGTCGAATACGACGTCGAAGTGCGCGCGGTCAATAGCCGGTACTTCAAGGCCGTCGTCAAGCTGCCTGAAATGTGGAGCTCGATCGAGAGCGAAGTGGAGCAGCTTGTACGCAGCCGGCTTAGCCGTGGCAGCATCACCGTGACGGTGCGCATGCGCATTACCGACGAGCTGGCCGCCTACCAAGTCAACTCCGCGGCGCTGCTTCGATATGTCCAGCAACTTCGGGAAGTGGAAATTGACGCCAACCCCACACTGCGGATAGATCTGGCGGCGCTGCTTCAACTACCCGGGGTCTGCCAGCCGCCTTCGGCGGAGGAAGTCTGCAGCAAGACGCGAAACCGGCTGATGGACCTTGTGGGCCAGGCCCTTGACGCGGTGATGACTATGCGGCGCGCTGAAGGGCAGTTGATCGCCGATGATCTGCTGGCCAACTGCCGGGCTGCTCAGGATCGGCTGTCGGTGATTGGCAAGCGAGCGCCCTTTGTCGTTCAGGAATACCGCGACAGGCTGACCGCTCGCGTTACGGAGCTGATGAACTCAGCCAAGCTCGATCTCGCCCGGGACGCGCTGGTCCGCGAGGTGGCCGTCTTTGCCGAGCGATGCGACATCGCCGAGGAGATCCAACGCCTCAGCGGCCATATTGAGCAGTTTCGCCTAGTGATGGGCAGCACGGAGACCTCTGGGCGAAAGCTGGATTTCATCGCCCAGGAGATGTTGCGCGAAGCCAATACCATAGGCTCCAAAGCCAACGACCTGGAAATCGCCCGGTCTGTCGTCGATATCAAAACAGCTATCGACCGGATCAAGGAACAGGTCCAGAACATCCAGTAGCTTCTGCTTTGGCGGCGAGAAAAGGCCCTCAATGTGAACAGTCCCGGCAAACTCGTAGTGGTCACCGGCCCGTCGGGTGTAGGCAAGAGCACCGTCGTGCGGGAAGTGCTCAGGCGAACAGGCGCCGAGTTCAGTGTGTCGGTGACGACACGCAAACCCAGGCCCGGCGAGACCGATGGGCGTGACTACCGTTTTGTCGGCCGGACTGCCTTCGAAAACATGGTTAAGCACGGCGAGCTGCTGGAGTGGGCTGAGGTGTTCGGCGAGCTTTATGGCACGCCAGCCGGGCCCGTGCATGAGGCCATCCAGGCCGGGAAAACCATTGTGCTTGAAATAGACGTCGAAGGCGGCATACAGGTGCGCGACAAGATGCCCGACGCGACGTACGTGCTGATTTGCCCACCGGGCGATCAAGTTCTCGCCGACCGGCTCACCGGGCGAGGCAGCGAGACGCCCGAGAAGATGCGAGATCGCCTGGCCAAGGCCGCTCAAGAAATGGCAGCGGCGCGGACGTCGGGTGTGTATAATCACGAAGTCATAAATGACGATCTGGAAACGGCGATCCAACAAGTCGTCGCCATCATGAATCAGGAGCATTGTTAAATGATAGAAGCACTCAAGAGCGAAGAAATCGTCAATAAAGTTGGCGGGCGATTCAAACTGACGGCCCTCATTCAGCGGCGTTTAGTTGAACTGGTCCAAGGCTCCAGGCCCTTGGTGGAGAGGAACGTGCCGGGCCGAAGACCACTGACCGACATGGAAGTGGCCGTGCAGGAAATACTGGAAGACAAGATCTCTATCAACTACGAAAAGTCGGATATCACCACACTCGAAATGCTTAGCCGGCACTAGCCGCCTCGAGCCGTCAAAACCATGACCGATCGCGACCACAATCCGCTGGCGGGATACCGGACGCTGTTGTGCGTCAGCGGCGGCATAGCGTGCTACAAGGCCGCCGACCTGGCAAGTAGCCTCGTCCAGGCAGGAGCCGTCGTCGATGTGGCCATGACGGACGCGGCCCTGCAGTTCGTCACTCCCCTGACCTTCCAGACCCTGACCGGCAGAGGAGTCTACACCAGCCTGTGGCAGTCCACACAGGAATATGACCCGGCGCATCTATCGCTGACGGAACAGGCAGACCTGATGATCGTCGCACCTGCGACGGCCAACATCCTGGCCAAGATGTCCGTCGGGCTGGCCGACGATTTGGTGTCGACGCTCGCGCTGTCGGCCTGGGGGGCTTGCGGCATACTTGTCGCCCCCGCGATGAACACGCGCATGTGGTCCGCCCCGCCCACCCAAGGGAATATGGCCTCTCTCAGCGAGCGCGGCGTGTGTATCGTCGGGCCCGGCGAAGGACGCCTCGCGTGCGGTACGGTCGGCCCGGGACGAATGGCTGAGCCGAAGGAAATATTCGTCCGTGCCTCTGAGATCCTCCGTACTCGCCCGCCGAAGACCGTCCAGTCATAATTACCCCTCATAGGGGTAGCTGTAATCGTCGAAGACAATTTCGCCTCACTTGTCCGGCCCAAGCATGGATGGGCGTTTTCCGCGAGAGGAATGGACTTTCGGCACATGGTCTGAGTTATGAAAATTCTCATCACAGCCGGTCCCACACGCGAGCCGATCGACCCCGTCCGATTCATCTCCAACGCATCGAGCGGGCGAATGGGCCTCACTCTCGCCCAGGCCGCACACGAAGCCGGCTGCGACGCCACGCTGCTTCTGGGCACGGTGGAAGCTCAGCTCATCCAGGCTGCCGCCGCTTACGCTCGCGTCGTGTCCTTCGTAACCGTCGAGGACCTCCAGAAAAAGCTCACCAGGCTGTTTCCCGAACATGACGTGCTGGTCATGGCTGCTGCGGTAGGCGATTTCCGCCTCGAACACGTCAGTAACCACAAGCTGTCCCGCGCAGCCGGGCCGATACAATTGACGCTCGTCCCCACGCAAGACGTCCTGGCGGAAGTGACTGCCAACAAGCGCCGCGATCAGCTTGTCGTATCCTTTGCCGTGGAGGAAAGCTCCCTCACAGACGCCGAGGCCAAAGCCAGACAGGAACTCGCCGCCAAGTGCGCCGACTTTGTGGTCGTCAACACCCCCGCTGCCATGAACAGCCCAAAGAGCCTGGCCTGCATCCTGTCCGCCGACCAGGTCCTACTGCCGTGGGCCGTCAGACCAAAAGAGGCCCTTGCCGCTGCGATCATCCGCCTTCTCTGCAACGCCGCGGGGCCGAAATAACTCCACAAAGATCCTCACGCCGCAGAATAGACGAAGATCCGAGGCTATCAGGCACAGGTCGGCGCCCGTTAGTGCAGGGCACTACTCAGGCAGGTGAATGCGCTTGGCCGAGTCGAGTTGATCGTTGGCCCGATACAGAACCGCCGTTCGCCCCACGATGCCAATGCAGGCAGCCCCCACAGCCGCGGCAAGTTCCGCCGCCAGCAACTTCCGCTGCTCGCCCTGCGGCAGCTTGACCTTAATGAGCTCTCGCTCGCCTAGCAGATTGGCGACGTGCTGGACGGCTGCCTCCGACAGCCCCCCCTTGCCGATCACCGCGACGGGCGAAAGCAACTGGGCATTAGCGCGGAGAATGCGCTTCTGTTTTCCGGTCAACTCATTCACGCAATCGCTCCGGTCAATCGCCCACCATGGCTGAAATCGGATACAGCGACGCGATGGCCAACTCGCTGGTGAGCGGCTCGTCGGTCGTAAATTGCAGGACACAGCCGTTGTTGTGGTCGCTTGCCACTATCAGGGCCCGAGACGTGACCAGGTTCCAACCGATCTGCGACGGTTGGTGACCCAGGACGAAGAACCCTACGCCCAGTTCGCCTGCCAGGGCGTCGACCTGGTCCTCTCTGTGGCGTCGTCCCCACGTCCATTCGTAAACAGGCCCGCCGCGGAACAAATCATCCCGGTGGGTATCTCGAGTAAGGATTTCCACCCCCGCCGCGGCCATCCGATTCGGCGCCGGCAGAGAGTGAGAAATAAACGTGCCGTTGGCGCAGCGTACGGCGAGCGGCTGAGACAGGAAGAAATCGTAGACCGCATCGAGAATTTCCTCGGCGTCGTCTTCGAAAGCCGCCCGAACGCCGGCGACGAAGTCCTTGCAGGCGCCTCGCCCTGCCTTGGTGATTTCCTTTTCCGTCGCCTGCGCCAGGTCGTGGTTTCCCAGAAGAAACACCACCTGCTGCGGGCGGGATACCTTCAGCCTTGCCGCACGCATCACTAATTCGATGCTTCGGTCCTGCCCGGTGGCGTGATCAATCGGCCCGTGGGTGAGTTCCTGCAGGATAAGAATGCGCTTATCATGGTCGGCCAGCGCGGCATGCCTGATGATCTTGTTGAGGATCGCCCTCTGCCCGTGGACATCCCCAGCCACCAGCATCTCCCACCCGGTGGGCACAATGACGGTGTTTCCCTCTCTGCGCGGGTCATTGCGGTTGAACTCAGCGGCCCGGCGGAAGATGTCAGCGACGGGGCTGGCCATGGTCATTCGGGAGGAAGCTCTATTATCGGCCAGGAAGATCGCCTCGACAGGGCGTGGCGGCAAAGCTCCAGCCGGGCCGTCACCGCCTTGATTGCCTGCGGACGCCGCCTTGGCAGGAGCTCCACGCATTCGATCACCAGCTTGCTCAGCGGCAGGGGCACGGCGGGATTGAGTATCTCCGGCGGAGTGATAGACATGTCCTGCTTGAGCATCACCCCGTCGCCCTTGGGCAGCACAGTGGGGATAGCCTGGCCGGTCAGCACCCAGTACATCGTCGCGCCAAGGTTGAAAACGTCCGTCCGCACGTCGAGGGGACGGCGCTCGGCCTGTTCGGGGGCGATGTAATCGGGAGTGCCCTGGACCCGGGTCTTGATCTTGCCGATCGAGCAGCTGTGGCCGAGATCTATTATCTTAACCTCACCGTCAGGCCCGACAACTATGTTGTTGGGCTTGATATCGGCGTGGATAAAACCCCGGGAGTTAATGTGGCTGATGCCGTCGGCGACTTTCAGGAAGATGCCGATAATCTCGTCTATTTCCTGGGGCCTCTTATCCTGCAGTGTAGCTCCTTCGCACAGCTCCATCAGCATGTGAATCTCTCTGACGCGTATGAACCGCCGGATGCGCTTCAGCCTGTATATCTTGCGCACAACCGGATGATCGAAGTGCTGTGCCACGGCGTGTTCGTTGGCGGCCTGCTGGAAAAAACGATCGTCGCTGGCTTCATTCTTGATGATTCGCTTCAGCGCAAAGGACTTTCCCGTCCGGTGCTGGCGGACCTGCCATATTGTGCTCCGCGCCCCACTTCCCAGATGCTTCACAACCACGAAGCCGGGCACCTCCACCGTCCTGTGGACGTTTCTCTTGTTCACGCCGTAGCTCTCACCGCCAAAGAAGTAACATCATAGTCTAACGTGGGATTCTAGCACCGCCGCCGTGTGGGAAACAGCGAAAACAGACTCATCTTTCCCCCGGTGTCTGTCCGATCTTAGCATTGTTGGGGATCTTATCACATAAAGACAGAACAGTTCTTCCATCATGTGCAAGCCCAACGACAGGGGAAGGGAAGTTCATAATGAGCAGAATTGAGAAACTGTCACCTGCGGCTAGCCGCCAAATACTGACAGCAGCCAGCGAACAAGCCGCTGAACTGACTGTCACAGTCAAACGGAAAAACCAATGGCTTACATTCCGAAGCAACTCCATTTTCGTCGAGGACGACCTGCTGTGGATCACGCCGCCCGCTTCACGCGAGGGCCCCGCCTTTGAATATCAAGCCAACGAAGAAGTAGGGCTCATGTTCCAGTTGGGGCCGGACCGGTACCTTTTCAGCGCCAAAGCCCTGGGACAGGAACAGCGCGCCGGCAAATCAGGCCCGCAGCAGGCCATTTGCCTGAAGTACTCGGGCCCCATGCAACGGTCTTATCGCCGGCTGCACGAGCGCGTCAGCATGCCGGCTGAGTGGCAGGTCTGTGCAGACTTCTGGTTAGGTGGCCGAGAAGCCGAACCCGCCGAGGACAGGGCGGACCTGCCTGTCTGGTCCGGGCAGGTGGAAAACCTCAGTCGCGGCGGGATGCTTCTTCGGGTCAGCGGCGAAGCCGCCGGGTCTGTCGAGCTCGACGACATAGTGGGTGCTCGCCTCAACTTTGGGGCGGATGGCCGCAGCGTTTACCTCGATGCGCGATTGCGGCACCAGAGCTGCGATGGCCACACCACGCTGCTGGGCTTCGAGTTCGTCCATGTCGAAACCGAATACGCCCGGGAAGCCATCGCCCTGATTGCCGAGAAGATCCAGCAGTGCGACTCGCAATAAATCCGCCTCCCGCGACTGGAGAATCCTTACGGCTTGTTCAAGTCGCCCACCAGATTTACCGAGGAATATCTGCGCGAGCCCGTCACTATGACGATGGGCCACGTTCCATACAACCAGAGAGGGCCTTACGATGCCTAACTTACAGGAACTGGATAACAGTCAAATCGACGAAGTTGTCCGCAGCGCCGTAGACAAACAAATCCCCGTTTCTCTTACCTGCCGAAAAGACAATGGGTGGGTCATTTTTCACAGCCGTTTCGTCGGACTCGAAGGCCAGCACATACTGCTTCAACAGCCATGGGTCGACGGCGGCGATCTCCATGAGCTCAGGGCGGCTGATCGCGTTGGCCTGAGCTTTAAGTTGCGTCATCACAAGCATATATGCTTGGTGACCGTCGCCGGCTCACCCGGTGACGCAGCTTCGCCCCCGCCCGACGCGGACATCCTGACAATCGTAAGTCCAACACGAATGCAGAGGCTGCAACGCCGCGTCTATCAGCGCGTCGCCATCCCCCAGACCAGGATCGTCCGCGCCTCCTTCTGGCTGGGCGGGCGCGACGCCGAGCCGACGGGCACATCTGCCGAAATCGCCGTCTGGACAGGAACGGTCGACAATCTCAGTGCCGGGGGCTTCCAAATGTCCTGCCGAAACTACACCGGCCCGCAGCTGCAGGTCGGCGACGCAATCGGTGTGCAGTTGACCTTCGGACTTGGCCAGGAAAACTGCCTCGTCGATGCCCAATTCCGCCACATGGAGCACCGCGACGGCGTGACGTACCTGGGATTTCAGTTCGTCGCCCTCGCCCAGTCGCGCCAAGGCCGCGCCGCGCTGCAGCTGATCTCCGCGAGAGTGTCGGAGTTTCAGCGGATGCAGGAAGGCCACGGCCGCCACCGGGTGGCCTCGTAGCGCAGCCGGCCGATGCGCCCGCCGCTTGAAGCCGTCCCTAGGTCTCCGTAGGATGGCCCCATGGCGAGCGAACTTGTGTATACGGTCTTTCCGACCGCCTGGGGGGCGCTAGGCGCCGTTGCGTGCGGCGGCGAGCTGATAAGTGTCGTCCTGCCGCATTACCAGCCCGACGACCTGGAGGCGCTTCTGACCTTCCGGCACCCCGGCGCCGTTCGAAGCGATGAAGCCTTCCGGGAATTGACCCGCCTCTGCAGGGCGTATTTCAACGCGCAGGTCGTCTCGTTCGACGACATCCCTCACCGCCTCCCCGCTGAATCATCCTTCGCCGGCAAGGTGCTCCGCGCCTGTCGGGCCATTCCCTACGGCCGAACGCTCAGCTACAGCTCACTCGCGCGCGATATTAACCGCCCCGAAGCCGCCCGCGCCGTCGCCGCCGCACTGGGCAAGAACCCCGTCCCCCTGGTCGTTCCCTGCCACCGCGTTACCTACTCCGACGGCCGACTCGGTGGCTTCTCCGCAGCCGGAGGCCTGCCCCTCAAACGGCGCCTGCTCGATATGGAGGCCCGGGCCACCGACCGCCGCCTCTGATGCCGGCCACCGCGGCGATTGCCCCTCGCCCGATGCTGTGGTACTCTCATTGCCTGCCGCCTGCCAGCGGCCCGGGAGTTGCCATGGCCGAAACGTTGACATACAAGATCCTCGCCGAGCACCTCGTCGACGGCGAGCTCGCCCCGGGCGAGGAAATCGGCATCAGCATCGACCAGACCCTCACCCAGGACGCCACCGGCACGACCGCCTTCGGCCTGCTGGAGGCCATGGAAATCCCCCGCGTCCGCACCGAACTGTCGGTCAGCTACGTCGATCACAACATGTCCCAGTTCGGGCCTGAAAACCATAACGACCACCTCTACCTCCAGTCCGTCGCCGCCAAACTAGGCGTTTACTTCTCCAGGCCCGGCAACGGAATCTGCCACCAGGTGCACCTGGAGCGCTTCGCCCGCCCCGGCCGGACGCTCATCGGCTCAGATAGCCACACCCCAACTGCCGGCGGCATGGGAATGATCGCCATCGGCGCCGGCGGGCTGGACGTTGCCGTCGCCATGGGCGGCGGGGCATTCTACCTCACCGCCCCGCACGTAATCGGCGTGGAGGTGACAGGCGAGCTGACCCCCTGGGTGTCCGCCAAGGACATCATCCTGAAGCTCCTTAGCATACTCACCACCCGCGGCAACGTCAGGTGCGTCGTTGAGTACTTCGGTGGCGGCGTCGCCTCGCTGCCCGTGCCAGCCCGTGCGACCTGCACAAACATGGGCGCCGAGCTGGGCGTCACGTGCAGCATCTTCCCCGCCGACGAGGTGACCCGCCAGTTCCTCACCGCCCAGGGGCGAGGCGATGAGTTCATCCCGCTCGCCGCCGACCCCGGCGCCGCCTGCCACCGCATTACTAAGCGCCTTGACCGCAAGGGCGATTCAGCCGCTATCGAAGCTATCCGCGAAAACTGCCTCGGCGTTGAAATCACCCCTCCCGACGCCGAAGGCTGCGTCCAAATCAGCTTCGATCGCATCGTGCTCGACCTCAGCAAGCTCCAGCCGTTGGCCGCCGAGTCGCCTAGCCCCGACAACATCCGCCGCGTCGCCGACCTGAAAGGCCGAAAAGTCGCCCAGGTGGTGATCGGCTCGTGCACAAACTCCAGCTTCCAGGACCTAATGCTCGTCGCACGTGTGCTGAAGGGTCAAAAGGTCCATCCCAACGTGGAACTCGGCATCGCACCCGGCAGCAGGCAGGTGCTGGAGATGCTCGCCGCCAACGGCGCGCTGGCCGACCTCGTCACCGCCGGGGCGCGCATACTCGAAGCATCCTGTGGGCCCTGCATAGGCCAGGGCTTCTCCCCGGCCGAGGGCGCGATTTCCCTGCGGACGTTTAACCGCAACTTCTCCGGGCGGTCCGGCACGACCGGCGACCACGTTTTTCTTGTCTCGCCGGCCACGGCAGTCGCCGCGGCGCTAACCGGCGAAATCGCCGATCCGCGCGAGCTCGGCCAAACTTGTCCCGCCGTTGATGCGCCCGAATCGTTCATAGTCGACGACAACTTGATCGTCCCACCGCTGCCCGAAGAACAGGCCGCCCACGTGCAAGTCATCCGCAGTTCGACTATCGTCACTCCCCCGGCCGGGCAGCAACTGCCAGACCCGCTCGTCGGGCGCATACTCATCAAGGTCGGCGACAAGATCACCACCGACCACATAATACCTGCCGGGTCGCTGCTGAAGTACCGCTCCAACGTCCCTCAATACGCCGGGTACGTGTTCAACTGCTTCAACATCGCCAGTGAACCCACCTTCGCCGATCGCGCCCTGGCGCTGGCGGGCATAGGCAGGGCGGGCGTCATTGTCGCCGGCGACAGTTACGGCCAGGGCTCCAGCCGGGAGCACGCCGCCCTGTGCCCGATGTACCTCGGTGTTCGCCTCGTTCTCGCCCAGGCCATCGAGCGAATTCACCAGGCCAACCTCGTGAACTTCGGCATACTACCATTGACTTTCGCCGACGCCTCCGACTACAACCGGATGCAGACCGAAGACGAGATTTCCCTTACACACGTGGCCAAGGTCGTCGCTGACGCAACGGAAGTCCGGCTGCGCAACGTCACGCAGAACTTCGACTTCACCTGCCGGGTCAACCTGGCCTCCCGGCAACGAAAGATCCTCGCGGCCGGCGGCCTGCTGAACTACACCCGCAATCACCCTTGAGTATCGCTCAGGTTTTCCCCCCCCATAACCAGTAGTTTAAGCGCCGCCGAATCGGTACAATATTCCGGGAAACTCAAACGCGCAGGAATCCGACCATCAGAGCTGCGAAAATAACAATCTTGCTTGTCGGCGCCCTACTGGCCGGCGTGTTCACCGCCCGTCCGGCTGCCGTCTTTGCCGAGGACGTCTATGTTGACGTGGATCGCCCAGCCGGGACGCCTCAGGACCAGCTGGACTCCCGTGAGCCGGATGACGCCGATGAGCCTGAGGATTCGCCTGCCGACCAGCCGCAGCTGCCCGTCATTCAGCCGCCATCGCAACTGCCGACATGGGAGGCCCAACACCCGCAGTTGCTGCCCGCGCGGGACGACGACCAGCGCGACGATTCGCCCGGCAGCCTGCTCGATCGAAAGGACATCCCGGTAACCCAGCCGGCCGGAAGCAACCAAGGCGACGGCCAGCCGCGGCTGCCCGTTTCCGGCACGATCCTGAACGACCGCCGCTGCCGGATTATCAAGGATGAAGAATCCGGATGGGTGTTGGCGATGTTCCCGCAGCAGGAAGGCATGCCCGATGAGACGCCCCGCTGGGTCCTGCCCAACCGCATGCTGGCGGTGATGCAAGAGACCGTTGCCGACAGACCCGAAGTCGTATTTCGTGTGACCGGCGAGAATACCGTATACGATGAGCGGCCCTTCATTCTCATGCAAAGGGCTACCATCGAAAGCGAGCATACTCCCTCCCGCCTTGTCGACAGCGCCGAAAAGCGACCGCCCGCCGATGGCGAAAAACCCGTTGAAGTCGTCAGCGATGACGTTCTGGGCGAACTGCTGAAAGATAGCCCCGGCGAGCCGGTCCAGCCGCCCAGCGCCGAGCCGTACGAAAAGCGCAAACAGCCACCGGCCGTTGCGCCGACCGTCGAACAACAAGACGTTCTCCACCCCGGAAGGGGAAACATGGTGATCGATCGAATTATCATCGTGCTGCCGACAGGGCAGGGACAGTGGATGGAGGCGTCGTTCGAGTCCGACAACACCGGTCACGAGCCGCCGCTTAAGATCTTGCCTTCCAATATGCTCGCCAAGGCCGAGAGCATCGCAGCCCAAAAGCCCGCTGAGGCTGTGCGATTCCACGTCAGCGGGGAAATCACCGAATACAGGGACCAGCGATTCCTGCTTATCCGAAAGCTCATCGAGCAGCGAGACATGGGCGGCCCGTAGCGCCGTCTCGACGGGCGGTGACGGGATGTTGCGTTGTGGCAGGGGGGCGCGTGAGAATCCGCATATCATGACGTTCAACTGGCCATGGATGCTGGCGGCCCTTGTGCCGACGGTGCTGGTTGCGTGCTGGGTGCTGTGGCGCCCGGCGCGCCGCATAGCGGCTGTGGCGGCTCTTTCCCTCTGGCGGGATGCCCTGGAGTCACTCGCCTACAAAGGACACCGCCGCAGGAGGCGAGTTCTGGCCCAGTGGGTGTGCTTGCTGTGCGGCGGGGCCGCGGTTGTGCTCGCCATGGCTCGCCCGGTTGTGTACAGAACCTCGCCGCAGCGACGCGTGACGCTGATAGTCTACCCGTCGGCTGAGCTGGCAGGCGATGACGGCCGAGATCTTCGTCGGGCCGCTGACAGGCTGCTTGGTCGACTGTCCGCCGCTGATCGCGTGCGCCTGGCTCTGCCGGACGTATTGGGCGGTGATACCGACTGGCTGACGCCCGCCGACACCCGCGAAAGCATCGACCGTCTGCCGATCCTGCCCGCCAGGGCGGCCGACCTTTCTGTGAGTATTCCGCCGACCGAAAACGGCCGGACTATCATCTTGGCCCCGGCAGGCCTTGGCGCGACCCGCGGAGGTGACGACAGTCTTATCGAGCTGCCAACCAGCCTCCCGCCCGTGACGATCGACCGGGTGGCTGCGGTGCTGCTCCCCGACGGCAGCGCGCAGGTCTTCGTCGCAGTTCGAAACCAGACTCCTCAGCCGATGGTCGCGACAACCCATGTGAGAATGCTTAATAGCGAGCTTGCTCAGGTGGCCGACAGCTCAGGTGCAGTGGGGATGTCTCTTGGCGGACGGGGCGCGACGACGTTGACGCTACCGGTTGCAGGCGAAGTGGCCGTCGTTTCGGTCTCTACCGGCGCCGCCGAAACGCCCTCGGATTTCGCCTATCTGGTCCGCAGGCCGATGACATTACGAAAGGTCGCGATGATCGGCGCCGATGACCCCATGGTGCGCCGCTACATCGCCTCCGACAACTCCACCGAACTGGTCGCCGACCCCACAGCCGCCGACATCGTAATAGCGAATGGCACGTCGGCCTCACGGCTCAGGCCGTCGCTGGTGTTCAACGCCGCCGCCGTCCAGCCTTTCCGCGATGCAATCGTCCTCCGACAGTTCGCACTGCTCGCGGAGGCGGACGTTGACGTCTCGCATCCGGTGATGGCTGGGGTCCGTCTCGCCGACGTCGCCGTGCGGCAGCTTCCGCTGTGGCCCAGGCCTGCCTCGTCCCAGCTGGCGGTATTGGCAGGGATGGATGGCAAAGCGTTCATCGTGGCTGCGGATACTGACCGAACAACCGCAACCGGCGCCCGTGCGATATACGTGCTGCCCGATATAGCCCCTGCCAACACAAACTGGTCGATGACCGAGTCGTTCGCCTACTTCATGGCCAACTCGACCCGCTGGCTCTCCCCCGGCGAGGCAGCTGCCGAAGAGTATCTTTTCCGCGCGCCGAGGAACGTTGGCCGACCACCGGACTGGCAGCCACTGGCCGTAGCAGGAAGCGGCCGGCGATGGCGGGCCGGGCCCCTGCTCCCGCCGGGAGTTTACGCCGGCCCGGACGACAGCAGGTATGCCCTGTCGCTGGTTGGGATGATATCGGCGGCGCCTACCATATCGGTGGATGACGCGGTGGATACGGCCCCACTTGGTGAAGCGAAGGATGCCGACGTTGCCTTTGACGCCTGGCCTGTGCTGGCGGCGGTTGGCGCGGGGCTTTGGCTGGCGGGCTGGACGCTGCGGGTCGTGCGGTAACTACTGAAAGGCTAAGGATATGGCATATCACGATGCGATGCTGTGGCAGCCCGACGAACAAAAGGCGGTCAAATGCAGCCTCTGCGCGCATCGCTGCAATATAAGCAACGGTAAGAGCGGCATTTGCCGCGTCCGCGTTAACTGCGACGGCCAGCTTAAGACCCTCACCTATGACAACATCATTGCGATGAATGTAGACCCCATCGAAAAGAAGCCACTCTTCCACTTCCTGCCCGGCTCGCGGAGCCTGTCGGTCGCAACGCCTGGCTGCAACTTCCAATGCGCGTTCTGCCAGAACTGGCAGATATCTCAAATGCCTCGCCAAGGCCGACTTGAAGGCGGAAAAGAAATCTCACCTGATGAACTGGTTGCCGCAGCCCAGCAGCACAACTGTGCGTCGATCAGCTACACCTACACCGAGCCGACCATCTTCCTCGAGCTTGCCTACGACACAGCCCGGGCCGCCCGCCGGCGAGGCATCCTGAATTGCTTCGTATCCAACGGCTACATGACCGACGAGGCCGTCGCCGCGATCTCACCTTACCTGGACGCGATCAACGTAGATCTCAAGGCCTTCCGCGACGAGACCTATCGCCGGGTGATGCATGCCCGGCTGGCGCCGGTGCTCCAGTGCCTGCAATCACTAGTCCAGGCCGGCGTGTGGGTGGAGGTCACAACCCTCGTTGTACCGGGCATGAACGACTCGCCCGAAGAATTGGCGGACATCGCCGGCTTCATCGCCGCTGAGCTTGGCAAGCACGTGCCGTGGCACGTCAGCAGATTCCACGGCGACTACGAGATGACATCGACCCCATCGACGCCCCTGGCGACGCTGGAAATGGCGTGCGAGCGAGGCAAAGAGGCAGGGCTCAAGTACATCTACTGCGGCAATGTTCCGGGACAGGCTGACGAGCGGACCTACTGCTGCTCATGCGGTGCGGTGATCGTGGACCGCATTGGCTTTTCCGTCAGCGACTGTCGCATCACCGACGGACGCTGTCCCAAGTGCGGCGAGGAGATCGAAGGCCTGTGGAGCGCGCAGTAAAACCGGCGGCAGGATGAATTGTTGGCATCTATCCTGCTCGCCGGTTGAATTTCCCAGGCGTCGGGGCCTGCGAATCGCCCGCAACCCATCCGGCTGCGGGCCCACCGCTGCGAAGCTACTTGTTCTTTCGCCTGTTGCGGCGCTCGCGACGCTTCTTCGAGCCTATTTTTCTTCTACGTCTTGGCTTGGCCATTCTCTTCCTCTGACCGGGCACGGCTGCAAATATCCGCTCCGGCCCATGGGGGCAAGAAAGGAATGATAACGCGCCGCGCGCCGCGCCGCAACAACAAAGCGTTCCGCGGCCAGCCCGGCGGCATTCGGCGCCTCTGTGTCCGCGCCGGTTCTCCTGCGCCCGCGAAATAAGCGATCATGGGGCACGATCTTCACGCAGCCCCGGAAAAACCTAAACTCCCCCGGCTCGCAACCGACGGAAATCCCGATATAATGCCCGCCGGTGATATCATGAACACATCCACTCAATTGCGGGGCGCTATCAGGCTTCACCTCGCCGAGGGGGTCGGGCCCATCGTATACCGCCGTCTCATCGAGGCCTTCGGCGACGTGAAGGGCGTCCTTGCCGCCGGCCCGTCTCAGTGGCGGCGCGTCAAGGGCGTCGGCGAGAAGATCGCCTCCGAGATGGCCGCCGTCACCGACCAGCACGTCGACGAGGAGCTAGCCCTCGCTGAGAAGTGCGGAGCGGCGATCCTCACTGCGGACGATGAGCGGTTCCCCGCGGCCCTGAAGTCGATCCACGACTGCCCGGCGCTTCTGTACGTCCGAGGCCGGCTGGAGAAGACCGACGCCCTCGCCGTCGGCGTGGTCGGCTCGCGGAACTGCACGCATTACGGCATGGAGCAGGCCGAGCGGTTCAGCCAACTTCTGGCCGGGGCGGGCTTCACCGTTGTCTCCGGCGGGGCGAGGGGAATAGACACAGCCAGCCATCGCGGCGCGCTCTCTGCCGGCGGGCGGACCATCGCCGTGATGGGCTGCGGCCTGTTCAAGACATACCCCCCGGAGAACGCCAAGCTCTTCGAGCAGATCGTCGCCGACGACCGCGGCGCGATCGTCAGCGACCTGCCGATGCGGACGGACATCCGCGCGGGCAACTTCCACAGCCGCAACCGCCTTATCAGCGGGCTGTCGCTGGGCGTGCTGGTGGTGGAGGCCGCCCGGCGAAGCGGCGCGCTGATAACCGCACGCGAGGCCGCCGAGCAGGGCAGGGAGGTCTTCGCCGTGCCCGGCCGGGTCGATTCCCCGCTTTCTGGCGGCACGCACGCACTCATCCGCGACGGGGCGATACTGACCACCGGCCTGGACGACATACTAGAGCACCTGGGCCCCGTGGGGGAGCGCATGGGGATGCCGCCGTCCGATGCAGGCCAGGCCGGCGACGGGCAGGCGCAACTGCCGCCGGGCCTGGACGAGACGGAGACTCACCTGCTGAAAGCCCTCGCCGCCGGGGCGATGAGCCTGGATGAGCTCGTCCGCCGCACCGAACTGGCCTCCGGCCCCGTCGCCGCCGCCATGACCATGCTCCTCCTCAAAGGCGCCGTCACCCAGCAGCCGGGGAATATCTTTGCAAGGAAGAGGGAAGGGCGCTGTGCGCATTAACGCCAAGGACTCGTGGGCAAAGGAGTCACCGACCTTACCGACTGGTCGGCCGTGCCGGGTGTTGGGCCGCATGCGCCAACGGGAAAATGTTGGGCACTTGTGCGATCCTTGGCAATCCCGAATATCTGCCTACGAAGCAAGACAATTGCGCTGCCCGCTGCACTCCAGGAATTGGCAAACGCTGCTAAGGCACTTTCGAGGTGTGCATAATGCCTGATGACCGTACTCGCTTCAAGCGCGCACTTGATCGTCTCAAAGACCATCGGGTGTTGGGACATTTACTCGTGGTCTGCCTTTGCATAGTGATGTTCGTGGGCTTTGTAGAGACTATCACGAAAGTTGTTGGCGGCGTCCAGTACTGTTGGGAACGTCTCACTACTCCCAGCGAGGACGAGCTGCGCCATCAACGAGCACTCGCTATCCTTACGGACTGCACCCGGGCCTCCCTGGAGGATATCGATATCGAATCGCTTGATTGGATTGACCTGACTGGCAAGGGAGACAATCAAGAATTCTGTATCCGCTACACGCTCGATGATCGATCATACGTCGACGTCTATTCACTGCGTCCTCCTCCGGGGCAGCGATTGTTTCACGAAGAGAGCCTTGGGCTTAAAGTTGGAGTTGCGACCTATGACGACACACAATACCTCGTTGCCTGGCGTATCGAAGGGCCGGGGGAACACCTCTGGTATTCAGTTTCAACCTGGGACGGGGTTGGCCCCCTACGACGAGAAATATCCTCAGACGCCGATGACGACCGCGTTCCCCTGTCTCAGGGTGACCTGTTCATCATCGATGGCCAGATTTACATCACCGGCGGGGGGAGGAAGTACCACCTGATACGAGAAGACGGGAAGCTCCAGCTACAGCCCTATAAAGAGCATCCTAAATATCCGGACATGGGGCAGGGCTGCCACGTTCTTCGAATCCGAGATACCGACCTCGGCCTTGAGTTGTCCTTTGACGGCAAGGTACTAGTGCTGGTTTCCCCCAGCGATGACAACGACAAGATAGATTATTTTCCGGTCGACCCAATTCGTCTAGTTCTAGGCGAATCGGTACGCATCGACGACAACTTCGATATGCCACGTCAAGTAAGACTATTGGGTGACAGTAATGTTTCGTGGCAACGTAGCCTTTTTCCCGTGATGTCCCCCAAGAGTCCCGGATTTGCCAGGGTCATCATAAATGACTCTGATGCCCTGTGGTACGAAGTGACTTTTGTTGTGTTTCGACGGAATAGCCCATATTTGTCTACACCTCTTCGAAGTCCATAGGGCGTGCAACAAAATTCGTCGCCCTGCTTCCGCCCCTCACACCGCCATCACATACGTGTGGAGCTCGAGCGGCTGGGGGATGGCGTGGGCGAAGGCCGTCATCGGCGACGTGTCGACCAGCCGCATTCCGAGCCGCCTGCACGATGCGATCGACGCGGCGTTGCAGCTTATGACCTGTGCGTGCAGGCCCCCCGCGCCCGCCTGTCTAAGCCGGTCGGTGAACATCGCGAGCATAGTCGAGCCAAGCCTCCGCCGCCGCGCCTCAGGAAGCAGGTTGAAGTGCCACGCCGCCGGGCACTCGCGCCGCACTGCCGCAGGGAGGCGCGCTTCCCCACGCAACGCCGACCGAACGAATGAAAAAATCGCCCGCCGGGAAACGGGATTGCTTATCAGCCGCCTGCGAATGATCCGCGCAATGACGCCCGGAAGCAGGCGCGGCAGATACCTGTTGAACTCACTGACGTCCGGCGTGCCGGTGAGGTAGCCGACGACTCGCCCGCGGCGGTCGGTGGCGACCCACAAGTAGTCCCTCCGGCAGTCGGTGAAGTACCGCGTCCAGTATTCCGCCCACAGCCAGTCGTCGCCGATCACGTCCGGGCGGTACTCGCCCAGCCAGCAGGTCGCCGCGCAGATGTCCCGGACCGCCTGCCGATCGGCCCGCCGGTAGGGGCGTATGGAGTAGGGGTTGTCTGCGTGTTCCACGGCTGGGCCCCCGGAGCTAGAACTGGTGCAGGAAACGCACGTCGCCGGCGTACAGCAGTCGGATGTCGGGGATGTTATACTTCCGCATCACCAGCCGCTCGACGCCCATGCCGAAAGCGTAGCCGGTGTACTTTTCGGCGTCGTAGCCGACGGCCGTCAGCACGTTGGGGTGCACCATCCCGCAGCCGAGCATCTCCATCCACTTGCTGGACCCGTTAGCGTACTCGAACAGCACGTCCATCTCGGCTGACGGCTCGGTGAACGGGAAAAAGCTTGGGCGGAACCGCACGGAAACCTCGTGGCCGAAATACGCGGTGGAAAACTCATTGAGGCAGGTCTTCAGGTCGGCCATCGTGACGTTTTCGTCGACGTAGAGCCCCTCGACCTGGTGGAACATGAAGCTGTGGGTGGCGTCGACCGCGTCCGGGCGATACACCCGTCCCGGGGCGATGATGCGGACGGGCGGGTCGTGCGACTCCATGACGCGGATCTGCACGGTGGAGGTCTGCGAGCGAAGCATGGCGGCTTCGTTTATGTAGAAGTTGTCCAGCGGGTCGCGTGCGGGGTGCCAGGGGGGTATGTTAAGGGCCTCGAAGTTGTGGTGCTCGTCCTCAACTTCCGGCCCGTAGGCGACGTCGAAGCCCATTCGCCCGAATATGTCGCAGATTTCGTTGATGGTCTGGGTGATTACGTGGGTGTGGCCTATGTTGGGCTTGGCACCGGGCAATGTCACGTCCACGGCTGGGACGGCGGACTTTTCGGCGCCGGCGAGGGAGGCCTGGGCGGCCTGGAAACCTGCCTGAAGGGCGTTTTTGAGTTCGTTGGCGGCCTTGCCGGCGGCGGCGCGCTGGTCGCCGGAGACTTCCTTCAGCCGTTGCATGACAGCTTTGACTGCGCCCTTGGTGCCGAGATACCTGATTCGCCAGGCTTCCAGTTCGTCAGCCGACGCGACCTTGTCCAGCGCCGCTGCGGCTTCCGTCTGCAGCTGTTTGAGCTCGTTCATAAGCGACATGGCTGTGTCCCGCGGCTATATGGCAACGGCCAATGGCTGTAGTTCATCGACGGCAGTATACGGGCTGCGGACGGAGGTTGGCAATGAGCTGCGCGGCGGAGGCTACTTCTTGCCGGCCAGGGCGGCTTTTGAGGCCTCGACGATCGCGTCAAACGCGGCATGGTCGGCGACGGCGATCTCGCTGAGCATTTTGCGGTTCAGGCGGATGTTGGCTTCGTCCAGCCCGTGCATGAACTCGCTGTACCGCAAACCGCGTTGCATCGCAGCCGCGGACACGCGCGTGATCCACAGTCTGCGGAAATCCCGCTTGCGGTTCTTGCGGTCGCGGGTGGCGTAAACGCCGGACTTGAAGGCCTTGTCCAATGCGACGCGGTAGTGCCGCGATGCCGCCCCCCACATGCCGCGGGTGGCCTTGAGGATTTTCTTGTGCTTTTGACGCCGGGCAGCGCCTTTTCTTACGCGTGGCATGACCTTGCTCCTGCTGTGGCCGGTGGACGTCCGTAAGGACTGTTCCGAAGCCGTCCGCCGTAAAGGCCGGGTCGGCCGCCCCCAAGGGGCTCCCACTCGGGCCGGTATTAGCTTACTTGCTTACGAACCCAGCATCTGCTTTACGTGCTTGGCAAAAGTTTTGGGGATCTCAACTTCCTTGCGGAAGCGACGTATGCGCGAGGGGGACTTGCGGCTCTTGAGATGGCCGGCGCCCGGCCGGTTCCGTAGCAGCTTGCCGCGACCGGTGACCTTCACGCGCTTAGCGATGGATTTTCTTGTCTTCTGCTTGGGCATCACGTACCTCAAGTCTAGTGCGTGCGAAAAGATGCTTATTATAGCGGTCGAGAGAGGCTTGTAAAGGGCCTTCTTGTCGGTTTCTCCAAGCTGACCAGGCCCGACGCCGCGCAGGCTGCTTGCGCAAAAAACATTCGACCGCCCAGTCCACCCTCAGCGGCCAGTATGCGCCTATTGCTTCTACTGCACCTGCGCTGCCGGAGGCTGGGGTGTCTCCGTTGCGGCTACTTTGGCCCGGGGCTTCTTGACTGTCGGCTTCTTAGCCGCCGGCGACAGCATCATCGTGATCCGCCTGCCCTCGCGACGAAAGGCCTGCTCGACCTTTGAGATGTCCTCGAGCGCTTCCTTTATTTGATCGAAGATCTTCTGCCCTTCGTCGATGTGGGCCAGTTCCCTGCCGCGAAATCGCAGCCCGAACTGTACGCGGTCGCCTCGCTCGAGGAATTCCCGCGCATGGGCGATCTTAATCCCCAGGTCATGCTCGCCAATCTTGGGCGTCTTGATGCGGATTTCCTTCAGCTCAGTCTCATGATGCCGGGTTTTGGACTTTCGCTCTTTCTTGCTCTGGGCATACTTCCACTTGCCGTAGTCCATGATGCGGCAGACCGGCGGCGACGATTGCGGGGCGACCTCCACCAGGTCCAGCCCGGCCGCGCGGGCGCGGGCAAGAGCCTCGTGAGTCTCCACTATTCCGACCTGCACATCGCTCTCGCCGCTGCCGTCGATCAGTCGAATCGGCGATATCCGAATTCGCTCATTGCATCGAAGATTCTTGGAAGTATCCTTGCGGTCGTGCTTAGCGATTTCTAGTTCTCCTGCTTATGTCTCACCGGGTGTCGGCAGCCACCATGGCCGCCCCACGTCCCGGTCATCTTACTCATTGTTCGGGACCAGCGGCTTGCGCTGCCCCTTGGATTCTATTTCTTCCCGCAGGCCGGCGAGGAACTCACCGACGCTCATCGAGCCCGTGTCGCCGACCGTGCGATGACGTACCGAAACGCTATTGTCTCCTGCCTCCCGCTCGCCGACAACAGCCATGTACGGAACCTTGTCCATGGTGGCCTTGCGGATCTTCGCACCGACCTTTTCCGACGAATCGTCGAGCGTGGCGCGGATGCCTGCGTCCCGCAGATACTTGTGCACGCCGGCGGCGTAGTCGTTGAACTTCTCGCTCACCGGCAGCACGGCCGCCTGCTCCGGCGCCAGCCACAGCGGGAACGCCCCGGCAAAATGCTCGATCAATATGCCGACGAATCGCTCCGGCGAGCCCAGCGGCGCGCGGTGAATCATAATAGGCCTGTGCTGTGCGTTGTCGGCGCCGATATAGTACAGGTCGAACCGCTGGGGCAAATTGTAATCGACCTGTATCGTGCCCAGCTGCCACTCCCTGCCTATGCAGTCGGTGACGACGAAATCTATCTTCGGGCCGTAAAACGCCGCCTCGCCCGGTTCTTCCGTGAAGTTCATCCCGAGCTTGGTTACGACGCGGCGGATGTTGCTCTCAGCCATTTCCCAGTGGGCGCCGTCCCCGGTGTACTTGGCGCTGTCGGCGTCGCGCAGTCCAAGCCTCACGCGATAGTCGGTCAGCTCAAGCGTCTTGAGGATGTACTGCGTGAGCGCTACGCACGACTCTATTTCCGCCTCGAGCTGATCGGGCGTGCAGAATATGTGGGCGTCGTCCTGGGTGAAGCCTCGCACCCGCGTCAGGCCGCTCAGCTCCCCGGATTGCTCGTAGCGGTACACCGTGCCGAACTCCGACAGGCGGACCGGCAGGTCTCGGTAGCTGTGCTGGGCGGCCTTGTATATCTGGATGTGGTGCGGGCAGTTCATCGGCTTGAGCAGGTAGCCTTCACCGTCATCCAGTTCCAGCGACGGAAACAGCCCGTGCTCGTAGTAGGGATAATGCCCTGACCTACGGTACATTTCGATCCGGCCGATGTGCGGCGTGTTGACCGGCAGGTACCCGCGGTCCAGCAGCTCCCGGCGGAGCCACGTCTCCAGCTCCATGCGGATTATTCCGCCCTTGGGCATCCACAGGGGCAGGCCTGGCCCGACGGCGTCCGACAGCAAGAACAGGCCCATCTGCTTGCCTATAACGCGGTGGTCGCGCTTGCGGGCCTGCTCGATCCGCTCCAGGTGGGCGGCGAGGTCCTTCTTGTCGAAAAATGATACCCCGTAGATGCGAGTCAGCATTGGGTTGTTCTCATCGCCGCGCCAGTAGGCGCCGGCGGTGGAAAGCAGCTTAAACGCCTTGATCCTGCCGGTGTCCGGCAAATGCGGACCTACACACATGTCCACAAAATCGCCCTGGCGGTAGAAGCTGATCGTTTCCACGCCCTCCTCAAGGACAAGATCGTCAATCATCCGGCACTTATACTGTTGGCCCAGGCGGGTCATCTCGGCCTTGGCGTCTTCGACGGACATCTCTATCCGCTCAATCGGCAGCTTGGCGTCGATGATGGCCTTCATTTCGGTTTCGATCTTCTCCAGGTCCTCAGCCTTGATGGCCTCGGGCAGGTCGAAGTCGTAGTAGAAACCGTATTGGAAATCGTCCACCAGCGCCGGGCCTATCGTGTACTGCACCTTTGGGCCGTATATCCTTACAACCGCCTGTGCCAACACGTGCGCCGTTGTGTGGCGCAGCAGCGCCAGGGCGGCCTCGTCGCGGCTTGTCACCAAGCTCACTTCGTGCTGCCCCGCGTCGATTTGGGCCTTGGCGTCCACCAGCACACCGTCCACCCACGCCGCCAGCGTCGCCGATGCCAGACGTGGGGATAGGCTCTCGGCGACGGCCAGCGGCGTCACCGCAGCGTCGAAGATCTTGCTGCTTCCATCAGGAAGTTTGATCGTAGTTTTCACGACTCTTCACTTGCTGGGGCGCGCCCAAGCCGACCGAAGGGCATTAGCGGGGGGACGTCTGGGAGGTCCTTGGCCGAATGAGGCCCAACCGGGTGGAAACGGGTGAGAAAGACCGAACCCACGACACAACGCGCCCATGATGTTGGGGGCGCCGTTCACTGATTCTTCGTTGTTATCGTGGTCGTGGGGGACATTGGCGCCTGTGCTCGACAAGAAACGTAATGAACCCATTAAAATGGCCGCCGCCGCCCATGTCAATACCATTTAGGCCCATTTCATCAGGCCCAGCGACAGCGGGTCGGCGAGCAGTGGGTTATGCGGCATGACTCGCAGCGTGTAGCCCACCATGCCGGTGTCGCGGCAGGGCATGGGCGCACGGTACCTGACTTTGTTGTCGCCCACTGGTCCGACCATCTCCATGGTTATCGACTCCCCCGCGTTGAGCTGACCGTCGGCATCCAGCGAGCCGTTGTACAACTGCACGACCACATCCTCGGGGCTGATCTGCCCTAGATCCACGACCGCCTCGACCGTCACCTGCCCGCCGACCAGCGCCCCGCGACGGTCATCCATGTCGTCATTAACGCTCTCGATCCTGACGTTGGCGAACTGCTCGGCCATTTGGGACTTCCACGCGCTGAGCTCGCGGGCTTTGCCCAAACCGTCGGCCGTAAGGGCCGTCCAGCGCTCGGCTGCGTGGACGTAATAGTTCTCGGCGTATTGCTGGACCATGCGGTTCGTGTTGTACACGGGCGCAAGGCTGCTCATGGCGGCCTTCATCTTGGATATCCAGCCGCGCGGGAGATTGTCAGGCCCGCGATCGTAGAACAGCGGCACAACCTCCTTTTCCAGAAGGTCATAAAGGGCCTGTGATTCCACGGTGTTCTGGTACTCAAGCTCGTCGTAAGTTTCACCCGAACCTATCGTCCATCCGTTCTCCGGTGTAGCCCCCTCGGCCCACCAGCCGTCCAGCACCGACAGGTTCAGCCCACCGTTGGCGGCCACCTTCATGCCGCTTGTGCCGGAGGCCTCCATCGGGCGAAGCGGCGTGTTCAGCCACACGTCCACTCCCTGGACTAGGTACCTGGCGACGTTCATATCGTAGTCTTCAAGAAAGGCCAGCGAGTGCCTGAAGGGCTCCTGGCGGGCAGTGTGAACAATCTGGCGGATCAGGTCCTTGCCCGGGTTGTCGCGCGGGTGGGCCTTGCCAGCGAAGATTATCTGCACCCGCCGCTTGTCCTTGTTCAGCAGTGCAGCCAGGCGGTCCAGGTCCGCTAAGATGAGGCCCGCCCGTTTGTACGTGGCGAATCGGCGGGCGAAGCCTATCGTCAGGGCCTCCGGGTCGAGCACCTCTTCGGCCGCGGCAATCTCCATGGCGCCGGCCCCTCGCTTGGACAACTGTTGCTGCATTTTTCGGCGGGCGAAGGCGACAAGCCGTTCGCGCCGCCGCTCGTGCGTGCGCCATAGCTCCGTATCGGGGATCTGATCGACGGCCTGCCAGACAGTCATGTCGCCAGGCTGTTCGTGCCATCGCGGGCCAAGGTAGCGATCGTACAGCGTCGCCAGGTCTCGGCTGATCCAGCTGAGCGTGTGGACGCCGTTGGTTATCGAGCCGACTGGAACTTCGTTATCCGGCACGCCGGGCCAGACATTGGCCCATAGCTTTCGGCTGATCTGGCCGTGCAGCTTGCTCACCCCGTTGCGATAGCTGGTCAGCCTTATCGCCATAACCGTCATGGACATCCGCTCGTCGTCGTTATGAGGGTCCTGCCGGCCTAAGCGCAGGAACGTATTGCGATCTATCCCCAGTTGAGGCCAGTACCGTTCAAAGTACTTGTCAATGAGCCATGGGTCGAACGTGTCGTTGCCGGCCGGGACCGGCGTGTGTGTCGTGAACACGCTGGAAGCTGCGACGGCCTCTCGCGCCTCGTCGAAAGATACCCCGTGCTCGACCATAAGCATCCGGATGCGTTCTACAGCCAGAAAGGCCGAGTGACCTTCGTTCATGTGGAAGGCCTTGGGCTCGATCCCCAGCGTCTTCAGCGCCCGCGTGCCTCCGATACCAAGGACGATCTCCTGACGGATTCGCATTTCCTGGTCCCCGCCGTACAGTTGTGCAGTTATGTGCCTGTCGTCGGGGGAGTTCTCTGGAACGTTCGTGTCCAGAAGGTACAGCTTGATGCGCCCTACCGGCACGAGCCATATCTGAACGTGGCAGGCCCGTCCTGCGACGTCGACTGTTACCATTACGGGCCTGCCGTCCCCGTCGCGGACAAGCTGTACGGGAAGCGTGTGGAAGTCGTTCCTTGGGAACATCTCCAGCTGCCAGCCGTCGGCGTTAAGTCGCTGGCGGAAATATCCCTGCTGATAAAGCAACCCGACGCCCACCAGCGGAATATCCAGTTCCGACGCGCTCTTGAGGTGATCGCCCGCCAAAATGCCCAGACCGCCCGCATATATCGGCAGACAGTCGGTTATGCCGAACTCGGCGCAGAAGTAGGCCACCTGCGGCTGACGGTCGCCGCCGTATGTCTTCACCCACCATCCCGGGCTGGACATGTAGCTTTGCAGATCTTTGTGAACTCGGTCGACCTGGGCGAGAAAGCCTTCATCCGCGGCAAGTGCATTCAGCCTTTCCTGACGGATTCGCCCCAGTATGAGCACCGGGTTGTGGTCGGTTGCGTCCCAACCTGTCGGATCCAGCCGGCGAAACAGCCCCAACGCATCACCGTGCCAGCTCCAACGCAGGTTAAAGGCGATTTCTAAAAGTGGCCTAAGCTGCGGCGGCAGAGAAGGCTCGATCGTAAATGTTCTCAACGGTCTCATGAGACTCCCAACAGTTATCGCAAGCGCCTATAATCGCCGCCGCTGGCGGTGGGCGCACCGTCAGCGTTGTGTCCGTCAACATTAGAATATCATCGGCAAGCGGGCCCTGGAACATTACTTCTTATCAGCAAACGCCTTGTCCACATTTCCCTAGCCGCAGCGGTAATCTTCGCGCCGGAATCCGTATGCGCCTTCCGGCAACCCCGCCAGAGGACCTGTCGGGCAGAAAAGCGTCGATTTCAAGCCGCGGGCAATGTAGAATGTAATGTATACTGCATAATATCCCTGATAGGGCGAGGTTGCCGAAAATGGCTCCGTTCGCCTTGGGCCTCTTGTTGACGCCGGATGACTGTACCGCAAATCCATGCGCGTCGGCGGCAGAGACATGCCGCAGGAGGTGAATGATATGATGACAATAGGCAGAATACTATGTGTCTGTTGGTTAGTCGCCTTGGCGCTGCCCACAGCAAACGCTCAGCAGGATGACAGAATCCAGAAGGGCGACATACTGGATGCCAACCCGGGTGTAGGGACAAGCGGCCTCAATTCGGGGGTCCAAACCGGTAGCACCATCAACAGCCAGCTCTACGTAGGCGGGCGAGTGACCGGGCTGGCGAGGTTCCGCGGCAATGTGCCTTACTCCCAAGTGGGCAGCCTCCAATTGAATCTACCCGGTTCCAGCGTGCGTTCGTTCGAGCGTGCGTCCGTCGGCCTGCAGGAGGCCACGAGCGGGCAGGCCTACCGCACTTCGGCTTATCTCGACCGCACGCAGACGGTGATGGGCCTTCGCGGCATTCAGTCGGGACTGACCGTGCCCGGATCCAATATGCCGCGATACAGCACCCTCCCGCCACAGGTGGCAAATGAGCTTTACACGACGGCCGTGCGGAGGTACGAGCCGTTGATGGACCTGCAGTCGTTGCAGCAACCGCTCATAACAAGTCCGGTCCAGAGCCCGTTGACCCCGCCGGTGGTGCTCAATGCGGGCCAGGTCGTGCCTGACCGCTTCAGCGAAGGCTACAGGCCCGGCACCGGCGCAGTCCTGTCGCTGCCGTGGCAGGAGGATCGCGAGAAGCTCCTGGCTGAGTTGAACGAGATCCGTCGGGACAGGGGGGCCGAAGCCCAGCTTGGCTATGACGCCGAGGTACCGGAAAAGGATACTCGCGTGGGAACACCGATCACGGGCCAGCCGACCGTGGCGGATCAACCGAGCACCATTCTTGCACAGAGCAGATCGGCCATGCCACGCGCCGACCAAGATGCCTTTCACGACCTGCTCATGGCGATTCGGTTGAAGGAAGTTGAAGCGGCCGAATCCCTCGACGACCAGTCGCAGTCAACGCTGGTAACCGAAGGCCCCTCAGGCGAACTGACCATCCAGTCTTTGGCGGGTCGGAACGCGGATATGTTCAACCGTTTCATATCCGAAGCGCAGAAGCTCCTGGCCGCCGGACGATACTACGACGCGGACGTCCGGTTCACATCAGCCGAAGCGGCCAATCCGCAGAATCCCATTGCACAGGTCGGCTCGTCGTTGGCAATGTTCGCCGCTGGCGAACCGGTTACCGCAGCATATCGGCTGTATCGGGCGATGGAGGTATTCCCGCCGATAATGGAAACGCAACTGGCGGCGAGAAGCTTGATGGACTCCGACATCTTCGACAGGCGACTGGCGGAGTTAGACAATACCCTCGGCGAACAGACCCCCTCCGACAATCAGATGCTCCTGATGCTGGCGGCCTACATGCACACCAGTGCCGGACAGGATAGTCTGGCCAAGGAGTTCGCCAAGCGACTGCAGGATGTCGCCACCGACCCGCTGCTGGCCGCTTATGCAGAGTTCATCCTGACTGGCGAGCGCCCTGACCAGCAATCTCTACAACAGCAGGACGGTGAGTGATACTTTCGTCTTGCCGGCCCATGAGTTCGCTTAGGTAGGTCGCGACTGGAGCGACGATTTCCTTGGGGGTGTCGGCCTACTAGCCCGTTGGTTGGGGATCGCAGACCGTCCGATTGAAATCGATCAGTGTCTTACGCAGTTGGTCGATCGACCATGATATGTATGCTCCCGAATGGGCCGGCTTGCCCCGTTTTTCTGTAATCAGACCTTGACGAACGAGACCAAGGAAGGCGTCAATGTCTTCCCACGACAGCGGCTGAACGTCCCTGGCCCAGTTAAGCAGCTCGTCTGTGAGGCGACGGAGTCTCGCTCGCCTGGCGTACTGGTCGCCGATCAGAAAACTGCCGGGCCTTACGCTGACTTGCAGGCCCTTGAGCGCCACCGCCAGCAGCTCGTAGTTGAGCTTTGGCGAGAGGCGCAAGAACTTGAACTGCTGCACGTACCGCCCCGCCTCGCTCGGGCCGCGAAGCAGCGCGTGCGATCCCTCGGACTCGCTGCTATGTCGCCGGGCGATCTCCGAAAAGAGCATGTGCGGGCTAGGCTTGTCGCTATAAATCTCTTCGCTGACCAACCTGTTTATAACAGTTCGTCCGTCAACTGCACGGATCGGGTCGCCCGCCATGGCGAACAGACATTTCATCACTGCCAGCGGCAGAGGGCGATCGCGTGCGGGTCGCTGTCTGGGCGGCAGCTGCACTGACAGGTGCAGACTATGCGGCGCAATTCTGTAGAAACGCCGCGTCTCGTGAATGATCTGGTTGAGAAGCCATGGGTCATCGGTAACCGGCCTGGAGATGTTCGCTTCGATAGACACGCTGCCCAGCGCCGTTTCGAAAAACCCCCTGCGCTGCGGCGTGCGCCCCTTCTCGTGGTGATCGTCAATGTGCCCGCCGAGCTTGCCCGTGAGAACGTCAAGGGCAAAGTCATAAAAGTAAAAAAATCCGTCGTAAACGCGGTCGCAGGCCAATTCTCCAGCCGGGTCGCGAATGACGCCGTGGCCTATATTGGAAAACTCCAGCTCCGCTCCCAACTTCGTGAAGCCGGGGCTCATGTGCTCGCAGAGAAAATCTAGCTCCCCCTTGGCTCGCTGCTGATCGTAGATGGCCTCGGCAGCCGTGACGCCCCATCTGACGAAATCCATCAGTGCCTTGTTCGAGAAAGACAGCTCGGTGAGGCACCGTTGGATGTGCTGATCGACCACGTCGTTGGAATTGGCTATGCGCAAAGCTGCCAAGGTGCTGACAGTGCGTTCGTAGTTCGCATCGGACAGGCCCATGTGATCCAGCTCATACCGGAAATCGTGGTAGATGTTCTCTTCAAGCTCGTTGAATATCACCTGTCTGATAACCATGGCCAGATAGTTAGGCGCAAGGGCCTCCGCCTCCGGGTCGCCGCGCAGGTGTGAATAGTCCGGAAGCGGCGCACCCAACAGTGATTGGCGGATCGCGTAATCGCTTATGCCGCCTGCTTCAAAGTGCCGCCGCTGTAGTGTTCGTATCGTATCTCCCTTAAGCTCGGCCAGGGCCCGGCGTGTGGGCTTAGCCTCGCCGTCGGGCCTGTCGCCCGCGCCTGCAAGGGCTGCGCCGATTTTCGCTTCCAGAAGAACTTCCTGTTTGAAATGGTCGCGGAACTCATATCCGAAGGCGTGCTCCAGCTTACCTGTATTGCCCAAAAACACTATCGCTTGCTCGTCGCCTTCGGCGGTGTGGACACGGAGCCTTTTTCGGCTGTAGTTCTCGCCTTCATAATTTCGTAACTGCGCGAGGCACTCCGGCGGCAGGGGACCCACAAGATACCCATGAATTCGTCCGTGCGGGTCCGGCACGGCGTAGAGGTATGTGTTGTCGGGGCTGATTTTCTTGTAGCCGCTCAGAATAGCGTGCCTGGCAAGGAAACTGCCAACACCGTCGGCATCCTCGGCGGAGGTGACCAGGCGCCGGCCAAGCACAGCCCGGAATACCCACGGACTCATTAGCGTGCCGTAAACGAACAGATTAAACGGTTTCTGGCGGGCCATCGCGATTGGACCAACAGTGCGCCATTGTATCGTTTGTCCAAGGCAAGGCAAATCGTACAATGCATCTGTGACACGCCGCGATCGCTCAACACCGATGCCCCTGAAGCACTGGTCGTCTGCGGGACTCCTGCTCACGCAGTGGTGCAGCGCGTCATGTGCGTCATGCTACTTGTGTTGTCATCCCGGCCGGTCTGAGGAAATGTCCGTCCCCGAGGCTCTTCGACTGTGGGCCGAGCTCATCGACGCCTGTCCTCACGGGTGCAGGGTCCATCTGACCGGCGGTGAGGCCTTCGGGCAATGGCAGCGGCTGATCGACATCTGCCGCCGAGCGGCCCAGCAGGGGCTTAGGCCGCTTGAGAATATCGAGACCAACGCCTTCTGGGCGACGGACGAGGCAATCGTTCGCCGGCGGCTGGAGGCGCTCGACGCTGCCGGACTGAAAAAGCTCGTGATCTCAGTCGATCCATATCACCAGCAATACGTTCCGATCGAACGCGCACGTTTGGCCGCCCGCGTGGCCGAAGATGTCCTCGGTGCCGAGCGTCTCCAGGTGCGCTGGCGGGACTGGCTCGCCGAAGGTTTCGACACAGACACTTTCGATGACGCGCAGCGCGGCGAGCTCTTCATGCGTTACGCGGCGAATGGGCGCGACCGTATGAACGGCCGAGCCGCTGCGGAGCTGGCGCCGGCTGTGGCCTATAAAACGCTGGACGACCTGGCGGGTCGCCCGTGTCGTCAGGCGCTGCTCCGAAGCAGGCAGGTGCACATAGGTCCCGGCGGATGGATCATGCCCGGCACGTGCGCGGGCATTCTTCTTGGCTGGGCCAATGAGCGGCGGCCCGTGGGCGATTGCTGGCGACAACTGAACGCCGACCACGCCGACAGGCCTGTCCTTGCCGCGCTGGCCCGTGGCGGGCCGGTCGCGCTGGCGAGGCTGGCTGGGCCGCACGGCTTTGTGCCTGAATGCCGGTACGCCGGCAAGTGCCACCTCTGCTGGTCCGTCAGGAAACTGCTTTACTTCAAAGGGCTGTACAGGCAGGAACTCGGTCCTGCGGGCATTTACGAATCGGCATGACAATGTCCCGCCCCTGTCGCGTCAGACCTGCGCAGGGAGTGGGCTTTTTTTTGTTGATCGCAAACCAGACTCTAAGTACTTTCGTCCGATCAGCCCTGCAAGGGCGCTTGCTGCGCCCGTGTGCTTATGGCATGTGTACTGTGAAAGTTCAGCAATGACTGACAGAAAGTCAGATAGCGAAATCCAGCAGAACGAGGCGGAACTGGCAAAATTGGTTGTCGACCAGAAACTCGCTACCCAGGAGGAAGTGGACGCTTGCCTCCGCGCTCGGCATCAGCCCGGCGAAGACGCTCGCAACCGAACTCTCGCGCACATAATGGTCTCTCGCGGCGTCGTGACCAGCGGGCAGATAGAGCGCATCAAGACTGTTCTCGATGCCACGCGAGGGCAACAGATACCCGGCTACAAGATTATCTCCAAGATCGGCGCCGGAGCGATGGCGACGGTCTTCAGGGCTCGCCAGATCAGCCTAGACCGCATAGTGGCTATCAAAGTCCTACCGCGGAAGCTCTCGGAGAACGCCGAGTACGTCGAGCGGTTCTACAAAGAGGGCAAGGCGGCGGCCAGCCTGAATCACCCGAACATCGTTCAGGCCTTCGACGTGGGCGAGGCCGGCGGGTTCCACTACTTCGTCATGGAATACGTGGAAGGGCACACCCTCTATGACGAGCTCCAGGCGGGCAAAGTGTTTTCCGAAGCTGAAGCCCTCAGGATCATCCTCCAGATCGCCCGGGCCCTGGAGCACTCCCACAGCCAGGGCTTCATCCACCGCGACGTCAAACCAAAAAACATCATGATCACCTCCGACGGCGTGGCCAAACTGGCGGACATGGGCTTGGCCCGCGAAGCCGGCGACGCCCGCGCAGCCCAGGCAGAGGCTGGAAAGGCGTTCGGCACGCCCTATTACATCAGCCCGGAACAGATACGCGGCGAGATCGACATCGACTTCCGCGCCGACATCTACTCCCTCGGTGCGACGCTGTATCACCTCGTGACAGGACGCGTGCCGTTTGAAGCCCCGACGCCAGCCGGCGTCATGCATAAGCACCTTAAGGAGCCCCTCGTCCCGCCCGATCACATCAACACCAAGCTGTCCAGCGGAATGGGCCAGCTCGTGGAAGTGATGATGGCCAAGGACCGCAACCGTAGGTATCAGTCGACGAAGGACCTGTTGATAGATCTGGAAGCCGTATCCGCCGGGCAGGCGCCGCCCCAGGCCCACAAGCAAATGGATGCGGGGATGCTCTCCATGCTTCAGCAGGGCACCACGAGGCGGGCAGGCGCCGCCCACGTCAGAAGGCTGCCGGACACCCGACACCTTGTTGCCTATCTTATCATCCTGGCGATAGTGTTGTTTTTCAGCCTGATGCTGAACATCTTTCTCGTTGTTCACGGCTGAGGCCGGCAAGGTCGGGCCTGTTCCCCGCCTGTCTGTTGCCCGCCACAGCTGTGTTTCCGGAACCCACGAAAAGACAACCAAGCCGCCTCCGTGCAGAAGGCGACCTAGAACAGCTCCTGGCAATTGCCGCTTATTTGACCGATTCTGGCGGCTCTGTACTTGCAGTCTGAGTGACGAAGACTTTCTTGAACCCAAGCAGCAGCGGGCTGGCGATGGCGACGGAGGAGTACGTGCCGAACAGTACGCCGGCCAACAGCGCATAACTGAACGCGTGGATAATACCGGGCCCTCCCCAGATGTACATGATCACCAGGACGATAAGCGTCGTGCTGGATGTAAGAAGCGTGCGACTTAGCGTCTGATTGATCGAGCGGTTGATGATCTGCGGTGTCAGGGCAGGCAGCTTGCCTCGATTCTCGCGAATGCGGTCGAACACGACGATCGTATCGTTGACGGAGTAACCGATGACCGTCAGGAACGCAGCCACCATGAAAAGGTCGACCTTGAACGACTGTATGCCGAGAGCCTTGCCAAAGAAGGTGGCTTGCAGCCAGCCCGAGGCGGCCACTAGTCCGACCACGATGATCACGTCGTGCGCAAGGCAAACCACCGCCGCCAGGCCCCACTGAATGGATCCGAACCGCAGCCACAGGTATAGCACGATGGCAACGCAACTGAGTATGATCGCCATCAGCGCCAGGCCCTGCGCCTGACTGGCGATCTGAGCGTCGAAGTTGAGGACCTCCATCGAATCCTCACGCTGAAGCGCGCTTTCCAGCAGCAGCTCTTCGCTGGCAGCAAAGTCCCTCCACGGGGCGGTGCCGGCTTCGGGGGGACGGCTGAAAACCAAAAATGAACTGAACAGGCCCTCCTCGGTCTCGGTCAGCCCGACGATCTCGGTCTTCTCCGACAAAGGCTTGTCCGCGAAGTCGGGCTGGTATCGCATCTCGCTGATCCGCTGTTTTAGCTCGGCGGGCGCCAGATTCGGCGACACGTTCGTGATCTTTAACACAACGCCGTCTTCGAACTCGCTCAGCAGATCGCGAAAGTCGCTGGCCTCCGTGGGAACGACCCTCGTCAGCCCGTCCTCAGCCAGTGTCAGCCCCAGCCGCGGCGCCATTTCACCCGCAGCCAGGTCAAACCGACAGGCGGGGCGAAGCTGCAACTCCGCGCCGAATGCGTCCCGTACAACATCGGTTACCAACTTCACGTTGGTCTCGGTCGTCGTGAGCTGATATGTGCTGGGAGGCAGACGGTCCAGAAGCTCCTGCCTGGTCATCGCACCGTCGGCATCGGCATCCATCGCTTCGAAGAACTGCGCATTGCCGCGCCATTTATCCCGAGGGATCCGGCCGGTTTCGAGGGCGTCGTATCTTTCTAGGAACTCCCGCACCGCGTCGCTCTTCGGCACCAGACGCTGCTCGACCAGCGCCGTCGCCCGAAGTCTGTCGCCGTTGGGGAGCTTCCCGGCCTCGCGAGCGATCTCCGCGCGCACCAGGCCGTCGCTGGGCAGTGTCGGCACCCCGTCTTTGTCGATCATCGCGTCAGCCTTGAAGCGTATAGTCAGTTGCGTGCCCGAAGTGAACTGGATACCCAGCAGCCTGTCTCCCTGCCACACCAGAGAGTATATGCCCAGGACTATCATTAATCCCGACAGGCCCCAGAAGATATACCTCTTGCCGATCCAGTTGACGTTGGGAGCGCCGATGATTTGCAACATGGAAACATGGCCGCTGACAACACGCCAGTTCAGCAGGGCCTGGAACACCCATCGCGTCACGACCAAGGCGGTGAACATGCTGAACGCCACACCAAGCCCGAGAGTGATGGCGAACCCGCGAATCTCAGCCGTGCTGATCCACCCCAGTATCACGCAGGTTATCAGCGTTGTCAGGTTGGCGTCGAAAATCGCGCTGAACGCCCTCTGATACGCGTTCTTGATTGTCATCGTTGGCGACTGGCCCTTGCGCTGTTCCTCCCGAAGCCGTTCGAAAATCAGCACGTTGGCATCTACGGCAATGCCTATCGTCAGGACCAGCCCCGCGATGCCGGGAAGCGTAAGCACCACCCGGAAGATGCTCATGAACCCCAGAATCAGTATTACGTTGACCAGCAGTGCCACGTCCGCCACCGCCCCAGCCAGGAGATAGTAAAACATCATGAAGCACGCAACGGCTATCAGCGACCAGATCGCCGCCCTGAAGCCCCGCTCCTTGTTGTCCTGCCCGATGCCCGGGCCGAAGCTGCTCTCCGACACCGGTACCGGGTCCAGCGTCAGCCAGCCCGCTCGAAGCGTCCGCACCAGCTCCGAAACTTCTTCAGGCTCGACCCCCGTAATCATGCCGCGATCGCTTATCTGCGTCCTGATGGACGGGGCGCTGTACGCAATTCCGTCCAGAATTATCGCCATATGGCGGTTGACGTTCGCTCCGGTCAGCGTGGCCATCAGCGAGGCGCCGACGGGGTCCACAGCGAACGACACGACAGGTTGGCCGTTCTCATCCCGATCAGGCCTCGCTCGCGTAAGTCGCCATCCGCCTGCGGTGGGGTCGGCAAGCATTACCTTGTCGGCCCTGTTGTAAACCAGCAGGTATTTCTGCCCGGCGTAGGATTTGACGACCATGCCAGGGAACGTCGCACCTTCCTGCACGGGCAACCAGCGGTAGTCCTCGGCCTCGCGCTCCATTCCCTCCGGCCCCTCCGTCTGCAGTATGTCCTCAAGGCGCGCCAGATCGGCCTGACTGAGCACGTCTTCGCCCCCCACACCGGCGAACGGGGAGAACGGAGCAATGCGAAACTCCAGCACGCCAGCCTTCTGGACCAGGCGTTTCAGGTCCGACATGTCGCCAAGCGTCACCCGCTGCTCGTCCCACTCGCTGTAAAGGTCAACCGCCCGTTTGATATCCTCTTTGCGATCGGGGAACTTCTCATACAGCTCGTCGAGGTACTGGCTCAACGCGGCTCGACGCGCCTGAACTTTTGCCGGTCCGTCGCTCTGGCCTCTGAGTGATCGCTCCTCCCGGCGGGTGACATAGTTGCGTTGCAGAACGCTGCGAAGGTTTTCGATGTTTAAGTTGGTCGCCAGCACCTCCTGCAGACGCTTGTCATACTCGTAGGCGGTGTCCCTCATGACGATTTCGGCCTGTTGGCGAGCCTCGGGCCCGCTGGCCCGGTTGTATGCTGCGCGAGCTTCTCGCTCAACCCGGTACGCCCGGATCAGGACTTCCAGCGCTTTGGCGCGTTCATCGCTCCCTGCCGAAAGAAGTTCAATTTGATCGGCCTGCTGCTGTGGATCTTCGATCGCCAGCAGGCTGCGAATCTGCAACCGTGAAATGTTGTTGTCACCCAGTGCGCTGATCGCCTCGCGGAACTCCCGCTCCGCACGGCGGGTCCCTTCCTTGGCAGCCGGCATGCGGATCTGGATGCTGTTGTTCCGCAGCGGGGTAATCTCCAGCGACAGCAGACCGTTGGGGTCAAGGCGCCGCTTGAGGTTGGCGATCGCGTCGGCCAGCAGGTACCCCTCATCGCGCCCTTTGCCTTGGGCTCGATCTATCTCCTCGTTGAGTTCGTCGATTCTCTCCCTGAGCTCGCGCTTTTGCTCCTCACTCGTTGCCGCCTCGTAATCGGCGGTGAGCTTCTCTACTTGCTTGCGGAGCTGCTCCACATCGACCTCGGAGGTCCGAAGCCTGAATATCACGCTGTCCCCGCCTGCCAGGTCCAGGCCTTCGCGGAGCCCGGGCCCGGAGCCCTTCAGCACCGGGATGGGCAGAACATTAAGGGCCCAAAGGCAAAGCAACACCACAAGGGCCAACAGCGAAAACTTCATCGGAAGATTCTTGATGTTCATCAGATGGTCCTAAATATCAGTGCATCTCGCGGCCAATCGTGCAAAACAGGTCGCCAATTATGCCTGCAAACCGGGGCGGACGCAAGTTTCCTGACCACCCCCGAAAGCCCCTTTTCGCACATCCGACAGAATGTCGTCAGCTGGGCTGAAGCTTCTGCAGGGGCAATAGCAGCGTCCGAGCGGGATAACCCGCCGCGATGGTTTTCTGTTCGAGGCTCGGGCCTCAGACCTCAAACCTGCCGTTAGTGGTTGAAGTGTCGCACGCCTGTGAAGATCATCGCCAGATCCAATTCGTCAGCGCGAGCGATTACCTCGGCGTCCTTTTTCCCGCCGCCAGGCTCGATGACAGCTGTCGCGCCGGCTTCGACGGCCCAGTCCAGCGAATCGGGGAAGGGGAAGAACGCGTCGCTCGCCAGCGTGCAGCCGGCTGTGTCGATCACCCCTCCGCCGCCGTACTGACGGGCTATCATCCCCGCAAGGCGCGCGGAATTGACCCGGCTCATCTGGCCGGCGCCGGCGCCCAGCAGTGTTTGGTCCTTCGCCAGAGCGATGGCGTTGGACTTGGTGTGCTTGGCCACGATCCAGGCGAACCGCATGTCGGCCAGCTCGTCATCGGTGGGCTGTCGCCTGGTGACCACTTTCCAGTCGTCCTCGTTGCAGGCCAGTAGGTCGCGGTCCTGAATGATTGCCCCGCCGACCACGTACTTAATGAACTTCTCTCTGTTGCGCACGCCGGTCAACGGACCTACCGCAAGCAGACGCACATCCCGCCCCCAGCCCTCGCGCGACTGAATCATTCTCAGCGAGTCGCCCTCGAAGCTCGGGGCGGCGATGATCTCCGCGAAAAATCCCCCCGCGCCCGCTGCCTTGCCCCATCGCTTGTACGTCTCCACGATCGCCCCGGCCAAGTCCTCCGTCACCGGGCGGTTGACCGCGATTATGCCCCCCATGGCCGCGTTGACGTCCCCGAAGTACGCCTTGCGGTACGCCTCAACCAAATCGTCGTCTACGGCACAGCCGGCGGGGTTGGCATGCTTGATAATCGCCACTGCCGAGGCGTCGAAGTCCTTCACCAGCTCCAGGGCCCCGTTGGCGTCAAAGTAATTGTTGTAGCTTATGGGCTTACCTCCCAGCAGCTTCGCCCGGGCGATGCACGGCTCAGCTGCGTCCGGGCTCACATAGAAGGCAGCTTTCTGATGCGGGTTCTCACCGTAGCGCAGGTCGCCGGACTTGGTGAAGCTGAAGGCTATCCGGTCCGGAAAATCCTGCCTGCACTCACCCGCGAGGTACCGGCTGATAACCGTGTCGTAGTGGCACGTCAGCGCGAAGGCTTTCTGCGCGAACGCCTGACGCGTTTCAAAGCTGACGCCCCCGTCACTCGCCTTCATCTCGTCGATGACATGTCCATACTGATTCGGCGAGGTGACGACAGTGACGAACTTGTGGTTCTTGGCGGCCGACCTCACCATCGTCGGCCCCCCGATGTCGATCATTTCTACGGCTTCGGCGAGCGTGCAGCCTTCCTTGGCGATGGCGTCTTCAAACGGATACAGGCTCACGCACACCAGATCGATCAGCTCCAGGCCGTGCTGCTCGATGTCCTTTTGGTGGGCCGGGTTGTCCCGCAACGCCAGCAGGCTTCCATGGACCTTCGGGTGCAGCGTGACGACGCGATGCCCCAGCATCTCCGGAAAGCCGGTCCACTCCTTCACATCCCGTACACGCACGCCCGCGGCCGATATCGCCCTGGCTGTGCCCCCGGATGAGATAATCTCCACGCCCATTGCGGCTAGAGACCTGGCGAAATCTTCGATTCCCGTCTTATCGTAAACGCTGATCAGCGCCCGGCAGATTTTGACACCTTCCATGGAGAGCATCCCTTTCTTGATTCTTGAGTAGCTGTGGGTCGCAAACGTGCAATCGGTAACACCTAACGTGACACTTCTCCTGCTTCGAGCATTTCGGGTGTTAGCCGGCCAGCCGAAAGAAGGCGAAAGCAATACAGCTTTCCGTCCTTGCCCGCGGCAAAGATGGCCGGCGCCGTCGTGTTGGCCAGCAGCAGATCCAGCCGGCTCATATCTACGGTCGCGATTTCCTCGCCCGTCATCTCGTCGACCACGTGCATCATCTTTTCCTTGTCCAGCACATAGGCTTTGCCCTCCATAGCGGCCAGCACAGTCCGTCCGTCGGGCATGTCCCATCGCTTTTCGCCCGTAAGCCTGTCGATGGCGTAGAGGCGGTCGCCCTGGGCGTACTGAAAGATCGTTTGCGGGGCGACCTGAACCGGAGTCCTGAGCTTGCCGCTTGTGACGAAAGGAGGCCAGATCTGTTGACCGTTCAGGGCGCCGTATGCATACAGACGCTTGTCCTCACAGGGCACGAAACACTGGTTGTCACCCACATAAAAGTCGGCGGTCACGGGCCCGCCAAGCTGCTGCGACCAGTCGAACTCGCGCCCGGTCGTTATCTTGTCCGTATAAAACACACCGTCTTCCCCCGCTACGTAGAGATGCTCGTTGACGTATTTCAGCCCTGACGAGATGATCGCTCCGGTTCCTTCCTGCCAGGCCATTACCCCCGCCACGAGATCCATGCCGTAATACCGTCCATTGACTGATCCTACGAAGAACATCACCCCGTCGCTCGCGCCTGAGGTGTTGGCGGCGAAGTCGAATCGGACGTCCTTCGGGTTCCGAATCACCGCCCCGTCCTTGCGGTCCAGCACCATCACATAGCTCAGCGAGTTGATCATGACCGCGTCGAACGGCGCCGAGGCGCGAATCGTGCTTGGATCCACAATCCCTTCGATACCCACTACCTCCTCGGGCAGCACGATGTCGTTGACGTGCGTCGGCGCGAAAACTGCTTGACCGATGGGAGCGATCGAACGACGCCATTCCTCCTTTCCCACTTGGGCGTTGATAGCTACCAGCGTGTTCATGTTCGTCAGGCAATATAGCTTCTCGTCCAGGCGGTAAAGCCTGACGATGCGCTCGCCAGCAGGAAGCACAAGAGGCCAATCCCAGTACGATTGCAGCTCGGCCTGGAGCAGTTCACCCGGGTCCACGTCAGGGATCACCACCAGCGGAGGCAGCTTGGCGCCGCCGCTGTCCGAGGTCGATAACGGCTCTGCACATGCTGCCATCGCCAGACAAGAAACAACCACAATCCACTTGGCCAAAGAACGCATGGTATTCTCCTGTTTCCTGTTCGGCCGGGGCGCTTCAACAGGCACGACATCGGCCGGTGTTACGGTTCGACATCGATGTAGTCGCTTAGATTCACGCCGCTTTGCCGCTCAAATACGCGCAGACGCTGGATTCTGTCAAGGTCGTCGGTGATACGATTGGCCAACTTGAAGATGTAAGGCCTGCCTTCAAGCCTGGCTCGAAGGTCCGCTTCCATCTCTTCCCAGTCGCCCTCGTAGAGCTCCTGGCGAAGCACAAGTAACACGTGTTCTTCGCGCGACAAGCGCTCCACGAACTGTCGTACTGCCGTCTCTTGTTCTGGGTGAGCCACACCCACTTATCGTCCCTCGCCTTGCGTTTCGGCTTATGCTTATCTGTTCCGGTGCGTCTGACACGGCATACTCTATGGTCCCATCACGCCGCTTGCAACCGGATTGTTCCCCGGCCGCCGCCCCGAAAGAGAATCAGAACGATTACAGACTGTTGGATCTGCACTTAGCCGCGCCGGGGCAGAGCATGCCCTGGCCTTTCGCCCCGGCTAGGTGGGGGGACTGACCGCCTGTTGCGAGTTGTTGTGGTCGGCAGCCTGGCTCTCCTCAGCCTTGAGCATGTCCGGGCCCTTACGCTCGGCTACCGCGCAGAATGCCGCCACCACGTCCGGGTCAAACTGCTTACCCGCCTGGTTGCCAAGCTCCTTGATCGCCTCCTCGAAGCTCACCGCCTGGCGGAACATACGACTTGACGTCATCGAATCGAAAGCGTCCGCCACGCTAAGGATCCTCGCTGACAGCGGAATCGCCTTGCCGGAGATGCCTTCCGGGTAGCCTGACCCGTTGAACCATTCATGGTGGTACCGCACAGCCGGTATCTCCTGCTCCAGGAACTCCATGCCCTCCATGATTCGCACGCTGATCAGCGGATGCTGACGAAGGAGGCGAAGGTCCTGGCCGGTGAGCTTCTCCTCCGACCGCAAAATAGAATCCGGCATCGCCAGCATCCCGATATCGTGGAGCATAGCCGCGATTTCAATGTGTTTGACCACTCGTGAAGACAGGCCCATCTCACGGGCTATCAGCGCCGCGTAATGTTGCACTTTGTGAGTGTGGTCCGCCATATCCGGCGCTCGGGTCTCCAGAAGCTCTAAAACCTCCTCTATGCCGTTGAGGAACAGGTCCTTGAACTGACTGTCAAGCCCCGCCAGCTTCTTATAGAGCTTGCTGACCTGCTCGCCGCCTTCGCCGTTGGTCAGAGATATGCCCTGTAACTGATGGCCCTGAACGATGCGATTCCGCCCGTTCTCCTTGGCTGCGTATAGCGCGCGGTCCGCCACCGACTGCATCGCCTCTGGTGAGTCGATCTCCCCGGCGTTGAGGTCTGATATCCCTATCGACAGTGTCACCTGCATCTCCAAGCCTTCGATCGCCCTTTGCTCCGACAGGCTCTTGCGTATGCGCTGGGCAACCGCTTCGGCGTCGGTCGCGATGGTCTCCGGCAGAAGGATCGCGAACTCGTCCCCTCCGAGCCTCGCCGGAAGGTCCGCCTTTCTGCTGGCCGACTCGATCGCCCCGGCGACTGTCTTCAAAAGCCTGTCGCCGGCCTCGTGTCCGCCTGTGTCATTGATCGCCTTGAAAAAGTCCACATCCATCACTATCAGCGACAGCGGACGGTTATACCGCCTGGACTGAGCGTAGAAAGCATCCAACACGTTCATGAAATGCCTACGGTTGGCCAGACCTGTAAGCTCGTCCGTCCGAGACATCTCAGCCAGCCTGCCGAAAGCTGACTCTAGCCGCCGGGCCAACATCAGTGGTTCCCCATGAAGGTCGCGCGTGAGGTCCTTCGGCACGTCGTCCCCAAGTTCGATCGTCCGCAGGCGTTTCATCAGCCGGTACACCGGGCCTGCTATCAGAATGTGCACGCTCAGAAACACCAGCGACGCCATCGCCGCCGACAGTGACAGCAGAAGCAGCGACTGCTTCCGGGCCGACGCCGCCCGAAGGCGAATGTGCTTAATGGAGGTCGTTGTAAGGAAGTATCCGATGGACCGCCGGGCTGAATCCTCGGCAGGCCAAGCTATCTCCATCATGTCTTGCTTGGGATTCAGCGAAAGGGCAGTCCCCCCGGCGTCAATCCGGCTGGCAGGACGAGCGGCGCCCAATATCAGGTTTACTTCAGATGGCAACAAGGGAAACAAAGGCTTGATCAGCCACAATACCCCAGCCGGTTGATCAGCGACTTCCTGCTCCGCCGGCCGTATTGGGCTGCGGGCGAATATCCCCACGGAATCGTCCACCAGCAACAGGCCGCTGTTGCCGGCGCCCTCCGTGGTCGCCACGGCGGCAATAGCATCTCGCAGTTGATGATCGTCCACTTCCTTGTTGAAGCTGCGCCAGCTCGGCTTGTCATCCGCGCGGTACACATGCAACGGCACACCCGTCGGGTCGGCAACGACCAGTATCGCGCTGTCGCTCAGACGGGCAAGACTTGGCGCAGCCTGAGCCACGCTTGCCGGGCTGGCGCTCGGCTGCGTCGCCGCTGCCCTGCAGACCTTGGCCATGCCCCGCTCCTGCTTGGTGAGGTCCTTGCTTATCTCCAGCCATATCGCCTCTGCACGCTCCAGTATCGCTTCCCGCTCCATACTCCGGGAATACGGGCGAAGATAAGACACATCCACAACGAATATGCTGCCGGCTGCGATGACAGCCAGAATGAGCAAAACCCCCGGGGATGTAATCTTGATATTGCCCAAAGCTCTTGTGTTTGCTGATCTTCCTGTTGCCCGTCGCTGTCAGACAGTAGGGAGCAACCTTCTCCCATGTAAACTACATCGGCAGATGCCCGCCCGCACCTGAGCGCACAAACTCGACGTTCCCAAGCTTGGCCGGTCGCTGTGAGGGGCCGCGGAAATGCCGATCGGCCCTATTGTAGTGAGACCAGCCCGCGCCGCATCGCAAACTTGACGAGATTGGTCTGATCGTGGATGCCAAGCTTGCGCATCAGCCTCATCCTGTGCGTGTCGACCGTTTTGACCGCCAAGCCCAATTGATCGGCCGTCTGGCGGTTCGTCTTGCCCTCAGCCACCGCTTGCAGGACCTGCCGCTCACGGGTCGTGAGGGTCTCGTAAGGATCGCCGACGTCCGTCATGTAGTCCAGCACCGACCTAGGAATTCCAGGACCAAGAAACAGCTCACCGCGAGCAACCGCATGAATAGCCACGATTAGCTGCTCTGCGGCGGATTCCTTCAACAAATACCCCGACGCCCCGTACTCCAAAGCCTTGGCGATGAACTGCTCGTCTTCGCACATGCTGAGGATCAGCACCCCGATTGCCTTGGACTTGTGGGTCAACTCGCGACAGATGTCCAACCCATTCAAACCCGGCATCATGATGTCCAGCACGACAACATCCGGGCATATCCGCGCGACCTCGTCGACCACCTTCAACCCATCCCCGCACTGGCCGACAACCTGGATGTCCTCATGCTGGGCCAGCATGGTCGCCAATCCTTCGCGGACCATCGTGTGATCGTCAGCCAACAATACCGTGACATGCTTTTCGCTCATAAGTTACCCCTTCACATTTGGTCGCGCCAGTCTGTCTTAAGCCAGCCTGGCACGTGACGTAAGCACCCAAACTGCCATAACGGCATTGAGATGCAAACGCATTGATATCAATGAGCACCTGTTATTCTAGAATGTCGACGATATTAAGCAACAGTAAAATCGCCAGCGGCTACACTTAAGTATTTTGTCCGGCGATGGGTAGCTCGCTGTCGCATAGAAACCGTCGCTCCTTCGGGCCCGTTGGTATCAGTCGCATCGGCCACTTGCTGGCGGGCCTTCCGCCGCCCTTGCCCCCGACCGGCCAAGCAGGTAACATCTTCCTGCACATGCCCTCACACACCGACGGAAACATCCTTTGGATGCGCTTATAACCGATTTCGACGGCGTTGTTGCTGACAGTGAACCGCTCCACCTTCAGGGATTCGCCGCTGTGCTTGCCCGCGAGGGCGTCACCTTCACCCACGAGGATTATTACGGCTCGTACCTCGGGTTGGATGATCACGACTGCTTCCTTGCCGCCGGGCGGGATAGCGGCATAGAGTTCTCCCAAGAGACAATCGCCCGAATGATCGCCTCCAAGACCCGAATGATGCAGTCGATGATGGCTGAGTCCATCAAGCCCATAGACGGCATCGTCCCCCTGCTGACATCACTTGCCCGGGCTCGCATCCCCATGGCGGTCTGCACCGGCGCACTGCGGAATGAGGTGGAGATCTGCGCTAGGGCGATCGGCGTCCGGCAGCACTTCCTCGCTATCGTCACCGCAGAGGACGTCTCAAAGGGCAAGCCCGACCCCCAGGGCTATGCAAAGGCCCTCGATCAGTTGCGGGAAATCACCGGCAGGCCCCTTCAGGCTCGCAGATGCGTCGTTACCGAGGACGCCCCAGCCGGCATCGCCGCAGCCAAGCTGGCGGGAATGAAGGTCCTGGCGATCACTAGTTCCTACCCCCCAGAGGCCATCAGGCAGGCCGATTTGATCGTCGACTCCTTCAAATCCGTCACGCTCGCCGACCTCCAACAACTCACACATGCCTGACCCGCCCGGCAGCCCTCACTCCCCAATCCCCACGCGGCGGTAAACCGCCTCGATCTGATCGACCATGTGATTGTGGTCGAAACGCTCCCGGCAGGCGTTTCGCCCCTCTTGCCCCATGCGGGACCGAAGGGCCGCATCTCCGGCCAGCTTGCGTATCGCGCGGACAAGGCCGGCTGTGTCCTTCGGGGCCACCAGAATCCCCGTCCGATCGTTGACGACTTCCCCCGCGCCGTCCGTGTCGAAGCTTATCACGCTCTTGCCCGCCAGCATTGCCTGCGGGAGAGCCCGCGCCAGGCCCTCACGCAGAGAGCAGTGAATCACGATATCCGAGGCGTGCATAATCGCCGGTATTCGCGCAGGCGGCACAAGCCCGGTCAGATGGAACCGGCCCGCCAACTCCCGGCGCTCGATCTCCGCTTCGATCTGCCCGCGCAGCTCACCGTCGCCCACTAGGCAGAACCACACCGGAAGGTCCGCCACCTCCGCCGCCGCGGCCAGAAGATACTCGTGGCCCTTCAACTCCGCCAGGCGCGATACCTGCGTTATGAGCACGGCCTCCGCCGGCAGCTTCAGAGACCTGCGGAATTCGTCTGCCTCGCCTGGGCGGTTAATGAACGGTTCAACCTCCATGCCGCTGTAGATCGTCGTGTACTGCTGCGCCAGACCTACCCCGGCCGCCAGTGCCTGCACTGTCATCGCGTCCGCCACGGATATGATCGCATCGCTGCGGGCCGCCGCGCGACGCTCCAACCCGATGTAAAACCGGTTGACCAGCCCGCTCTGGTGCCGGTGGTACGGCAGGCCGTGCACCGTATGAACTATCTTCATCCCGCCCAGCCTCCCCGCTGCCTGCCGACCAAGGATGCCCGCCTTGGACGAATGCGTATGAACCACGTCAGGCCCAAGCTCCCTCAGCAGCCCCTTAAGCCTCCGATACGTCAGCAGGTCCCGCAGCGCATTAATCTCCCGCCGCATCTCGTCGACGACGATCACCCGGTACTCACCCGCCAGCGCCCGTGTCATCAGCTCCCCCTCCGGGCCCATCGCCGGGCCCGTGATGAGCGTTACGTCATGCCCGCGCTCCGACAGCCCCTCGCAAGTCAGCAGTGTGTTCTCCTGTGCCCCGCCGACTATTAGCCGCGTGATGATGTGGCATATCTTCATGCCCGCAAATCGTCGCCGTATCGGGCCGATTCGTCAAGCCGTCTCCCCATCCCGCTATGCCTCGGGTGGGATTTTCGTTCCGATTTGCCCCGCCGATGACCATAATCGACGCCCATGACTCAACTCCAGCCCAGCCCTCGCCCACAAGAGTCCCAAACGCATCGCCGGGCCCACCAGGAGCGAGAGCACTTCTTCGGTGCAGCCAGGGTCGTCGCCGCCCTGACTGTACTTTCCCGAATCCTCGGCCTCCTGCGAGACAGAGCGATCGTCTCCTTCGGCGCGAACCGCCAGATGGACGTCTTCTGGACAGCCTTCCGCGTGCCCAACCTCCTCCGCAGGCTCTTCGGGGAGGGGGCCCTTTCCGCCGCCTTCGTGCCGGTATTCACCCAGGTCGCCCGCGCCGAAGGCTGGGAAAAGGCCCGAATCGTCCTGGCGAACGTCACCGGCTGGCTGGCCTTGATACTCGCCGGCCTCCTGCTGGCAGGGGAGCTTCTGATTTCCGCTTGGCTCCTGCTGGGCCGGGGCAACTGGGAGGCGCTGCTGCTGGGCAAGCTCATCATGATCATGCTGCCTTTCATGGTCACCATCTGCGTGCTCGCCCTCGGCTCGGCCGCTTTAAACTGCAAAGGCCATTTCGCATACCCCGCTTTCGCGCCCATCATCCTCAACCTTTCGCTCATCGCCGCTGCCTGGTACGTCGGACGCTCCGGGCGCGCAGATACGTGGGCGGGGCTGTTCATGTTGTCTGCGGCGGTCGTCGTCGCCGGCTTGGTGCAGGTCGCAGGAGTGCTGTGGTTGCTCCGCCAGGCCAAGCTCGCGTCCCTGCCGACGCTTCGGCCCGTCCTGCCGGAACTTCACCGCATCTCCTCCATGGTCCTGCCCATGATGATTCCACTCGGGCTGCTTCAGCTCAGCTCGCTGTTCGATTCGATCTACGCCCTCGTCATGTCTGCTGCCCCAGACGCCGCCCCGCTTCGGCTGCTGGGTGTAGAAATACATCGCCCACTGGAAGTCGGCGTCGTCACGCGCCTCTTCGCGGCAAATAGGCTCTATCAGTTTCCAATGGGAATCCTTGCGATCTCCCTCGCCACGGCCGTCTTTCCTCTCCTGTCCCGACACGCCGCCGACAACGACATGCCAGGCCTGCGGCACACCACAAACAGAGCCCTTCGCCTCAGCCTGTTCTTGGGCGTGCCATCCGGGGTGGCGCTACTGCTGCTGGCTGAGCCGGTCATCGCCATTATCTACCGCACAGGTGAGTTCACCCCCGCCGATGTCCGGCAAAGCGCCGCCATCCTCCAAATGTACTGCCTTGGAATGTGGGCCTACTTCTGCAACCACATACTGCTTCGGGTATTCTTTGCGATAAAAGAAACCAAGACCCCGCTCCGCATCGCCTCAGGGCTGGTCATTGTCAACGTCGTGCTGGTAATGCTGTTGGTCTTCACGCCTCTGGAAGGGGCAGGCATCGGTCTGGCCACTGCGATAACGGCCTCGCTCAATTCTCTGCTGCTGGCGCTCCTGATACGCAGACGCCTCGGCGGCGACCTGGGCGCGGCCGAAATCTTTGTGTCGCTGCTGGGAACTTTCGCAGCCACCACAGCCATGGCCGGCGCTATCTTCGCGGTCCGATGGGCTCTGCCGACCTGGCTGCCGAAGGCCCGATCAGAATGGGTCCTGCTGCCGGCGTCTGTCGTCGCGGGCAGTTTGACGTTCCTAGCCTGTGCAGCCGTGCTTAGGTGCCGGGAACTCACCGAATTGCGCAAATCGGCTGCGGTGGACGCAGGGCTTGGCGGCGACTAAACTGATGCGCAACGGGATAATGACCTATGCCCACTCAACCTGAACTGTCCGATGAATATTACAAGCTCTCCGACGAGCAGCTCGCCGAGCGCATCGCTGCCCGAAAGACCCAGCTAGGCGACCGGCTGTGCATACTGGGCCATCACTACCAGCGCGATTCCGTCATTCGCTTTGCAGATTTCACCGGCGACAGCCTGAAGCTTTCGCAACTGGCTGCCGCACAGCAGAAGGCCGAGTTCATCGTATTCTGCGGCGTGCACTTCATGGCCGAGTCAGCAGACATTCTCTCGGCGCCGCACCAGGTTGTCTGCCTGCCCAACCTCCATGCAGGCTGCGTTATGGCAGAGATGGTCGATGAGGCGTCAATGGAAACCGCCCTCCAAGAGCTCACCGAGCTCACCGGCGCGCGCATCGTGCCTATCAGCTACGTCAACTCCTCAGCCGCCGTGAAAGCTGTCACTGCACGCGGCAACGGGGCATGCTGCACTTCCAGCAATGCGCGAAGTGTTTTCCAGTGGGCCTTGACTCCCCGCGAAAAAACCGGCGCCGCTGGCGACAAGATTCTCGCCGTCCCCGACCAGCACCTCGCCCGCAACACCGCCGCCGCGATGGGCTGGGATATCGATGCCGGCTGTGCGCTTTACGACCCGGACTTGCCCTCCGGCGGCCTGACCGCCGACCAAGCCAGCCGCGCGACCTTCATCCTGTGGAAGGGCTATTGTCACGTCCACCAGGTCTTCACTGTCGGTCACATCCGCCGCGTCCGCCGCCGAAGCCCCGGCATAAAAGTGATCGTCCACCCCGAGTGCCCCCGCGATGTCGTCGCCGAAGCCGACGCCTCCGGCAGCACCGAGCAAATCATCCGCGCAGTCACCGATGCGCCCTCCGGCTCACAGTGGGCAATCGGCACCGAGCAAAACCTGGTGCGTCGTCTTGCCCGCGTCAACCCCGACAAATACGTCCGCCTGCTGTCGGACGGGCCCGCCTCCTGCTGGCAAATGGGCAAGATCGACCTGCCGCACTTGCTGTGGGTGCTGGACAACCTCGCGGAAGGCCGAGTCGTCAACCGCGTGACCGTCCCGCCCGATATTGCCGACGACGCCCGAATCGCACTCCAGCGCATGATCGAAATCGGACCCGCCCGCGACGTCACCCCGCGTCGCTAACGGCCCACTAGAACGACACGCCAAATAGCGTCAGCAGGAGCCCCCCGGGGAATCCGGCAATCCTCATGAACAGCTCCTGCCCGGCGTTGTTCTTGTCCAGCAGCATCGTACGCTCGCCGGTAGCGACATCCGTCAGCCACATGCGACGCCATATGTCCCGCGGGTCTATGATCGTGACGAAGTACGACCCGTCGGGGCTGGTGAGCTTGTAGCCAAGTTTGTCATTCTCGTAAAATGACTCAACGTCGACGCCCTTGTGTGAATCCAAGTCGTCGTGGATAAGAGGCCAGCTGGGCGTGTGCGTGTAGAGATGACGGGTGTGGCGATCCCTGTAGGGCTCGTCGTGTTGCCAGCCCCCCTCGGCCGGCTGGGGGACGGCGGGCAGGTCGACCCATTGCTCCGCGCCCGAATCCAGCCGCATGGCGCGCAGGGGCTCCGTGCTCCACTTGTACTCCATCAGAGCTGCGATGAAGCCTCGTTCGTCATCGTCAATAATGATCCGGCCGTCGCGACAGTCGCCCATGGGCACGGGCGGCAGGGAGGTTCGCGTCGGGCCGTCCGGGCCGAATTCGACTATCCAGCACGGCATCAGGCCGTCGGCCACCGGTCCCCGCAGGATCACGCGCGATGCGGCCGCGTCCATGCAGGTGAAGTGCCCGTCATATACGATCTTCGCCTTCGAGGCCGTGTCGTACACGTAGGCCTTGGGGTACCAGGCGTCCTGGTAAATGATGTAACGTGAGTCGGGCGTGATCTTCACAAAGTTGGGGAACCCACAAGCGTCGCAGCTGGCCGACATACACGCAGCCAGTAGGAACACCACAGATCTGATCGCTGATTGGCGAACACGCCATGAAATTGAATTCACGACCAGGTTAAAGCTCCGCATGATTGACGATACCCCGTTACGCAGCCCATATATGTTGTCAGTTGGGTATTCTATATGCACGTGTCTGGTCCGGGAAGACCGCCGCGGATGAGGCTGAGCGCCGTATGCCGAAATCCTACGCGTACGACTGGCCGCTAGGTTATCGTTGCCGCCGGGCTCCCGCCGTTCGGCCCTGTCATGTCCGAAAGATCGCAACAGGCGGTGGCAATAGCCCCTCTGGGAGAATACAATTTTTGTCTCCTGTGATGCTGTTGTAACAAAAGGAACACCAATGTCTGAAAACGATGTCTGCGACGTGATCATCGTCGGCGCCGGCCCGGCCGGCCTGGCTGCAGGGCTGTACGCCGCGCGCGACCGCTACCGCACGCTCCTGTTGGATAAGAACGGCCTACCCGGCGGGCAGATAATGCTCACCGAGGCCATCGAGAACTACCCCGGCTACGAACACATCACCGGATTCGAACTCATCGAGCACATGAAAACGCAGGTGCTGAACTTTGGCGCCGAAATCAGGACAAACCAAACCGTCACCGGCCTGTCCCGCCGGGACGACGGTTTGCTGGAACTCGCCTGTAACGGCGGGGAGACAAAGTTCCTGGCCAAGGCGGTCATTCTCTCCCCCGGCAGCGACTACCGACGCCTGGATGTCCCCGGCGAGGACCAGATGCGCCAGGCCACCCGCGTCAGCTACTGCGCGACCTGCGACGGGGCCTTCTTCCGCGACAAGGAGGTCCTCGTCATCGGCGGCGGAAACACCGCTGTGGAAGACACCATCTACCTGGCCACCCGCTTCACAAAAAAAATCACCATGATTCACCGCCGCACCGAATTCCGCGCCCAGCAGGTGCTCGTCGAAGAGCTTCACAACATCGCTTCCCAGCACAACATAGACATCAAGCTGCCCTACGTGCTCCAGCGGATTGTCCCCTCCAATAACGGCGACCGGATCGACCACGTCGAAATCAAGAACCTCGATACCGGCGCAGTCGAGCGGCTCGCCGTTGACGGCGTCTTCGTATTCGTCGGTATGGTCCCCAACACCCAGTTTCTTAAGGGAACGCTCAAGATGAATGACGCCGGCTTCATCGCATGCGACTGCACAACCCTCAAAACGTCCATGCCCGGCGTCTTCGTCGCCGGCGATTGCCGACAGCGGGCCGCCATGCAGCTCGCCACCGCCTGTGCCGATGGCGTGGTGGCCGCTATGATGCTAAAGGAATACTACCGCGACCCCAGTACCTGGCCTTCTACCATGGCCGAAGAGGGTGTCGGTGAGCGCTGAACCCCCGCGCTTCACGCAATTGATGTTGCCCCCATGCCTGAATCGCGCACGACCGGGACGGCCGCGCCAAGGAGCTCTTCGCTGTTTTTTCCCACTTTTCGTTGGCGGTCGGCCTTCGATGCGCGAGGTGGCTCAGCCGGTGGAGCGAGAAACTTCCTCCCACAGCCGGCGCACTTGACGAACTGCCCCTGGCAGCCTTGATGAATGACAAGCTCCAGCCGGCATTTTTCATTCGGGCACATAATTCGAATGGCACGCATGTGAATCGTCTCCTCGCGTCCGAAGCCTTGTCCGGATGCTGCTGGCGTCTGGAAGTGTTATCGTCTGATGCGAGGCCGCCCTTAACTAACGCCGTCAGCTCCCTGAGAAAAATGCTTCCCAGCTACTCACTTACTCGCTTTACGTCCCCGCCCAGCCCGGCGAGCTTGGTCTCGATGTGCTCATACCCGCGGTCGATGTGATATACCCGCTGCACCGTCGTCTGCCCCTCAGCCACCAGCCCCGCCAGCACCAGCGCCGCCGACGCCCGCAAATCCGACGCCATCACCGGCGCCGCGATCAGCTTTTTAACCCCCGTGACGATCGTTGTCGGGCCTTCCTTCCGGATGTCCGCCCCCATCCGAAGCAGCTCCGCTACGTGCATGAACCGGTCCGGGAATATTTTCTCCGTGATCGCGCTGTTGCCCTCCGCTAGGCACAGCAGCGCCATCAGTTGCGCCTGCAGATCCGTCGGGAAACCTGGGTAAGGCTGGGTAGTCACGTCGGCTGGCCGCAGGTGCCGTGCCGTGTGGGCTATAACCTTACCGTTGAGTCTCTCCACGAAAACGCCGATTTCCGAAAGCTTATCCGCCAGCGCCATCAGGTGGTCCAGGCGGACGTTCTCCAGCGTCACCTCCCCGTTGGTTATGGCCCCGGCCAGAATGAAAGTGCCCGCCTCGATGCGGTCCGGAATCACCGTGTGCTCCGCGCCCGTCACGCCCTCGACGCCCTCGATGACCACTCGCGGCGTCCCGTGACCGCTCACCTTCGCCCCCATCGCATTCAGAAAGTCCCCCAGGTCCTGTATTTCCGGCTCGCACGCCGCCGACTCGATCACCGTGTTGCCCTCGGCAAGCACGGCCGCCATCATCACGTTCGCCGTCCCCAGCACCGTTGACCCGAACGGCCCGCCCAGGAATATTTCCGCCCCCTTCAGTCTGTCAGCCGTGGCGACAATGTCGCCCTCCTGAAGCTCAAGCTTTGCCCCAAGCGCACGAAGGCCTCGAAGGTGCAAATTCACGGGCCTCGAGCCGATCGCACAACCCCCCGGCATTGCAACCCGCGCCCGACCGCGCTTCGCCAGAAGCGGGCCCAGAACGCATATGCTCGCACGCATCTTCCGCACCCGTTCGTAAGGCGCGTGCGACGCCGATTCGTCCTTGACCTGCATGTGCAGACAGCCGCTCTCATCGCGGCTTATTTCCATCCCAAGCTCTTCAAGGAGATCCGCCGTGTGCCTAACGTCCGCCAGGTCAGGCACCTGCCTTATCACGCTCACCCCCTCCGCAAGCAGCGCACCGGCCATGATCGGAAGCGCCGCGTTCTTAGATCCGCTTATGTGAACGCTTCCCTTGAGCTTCCTGCCGCCGTTTATGATAAACCTGTCCATATTGTCCTTTCGCCGCCGGCCCGCCCCTCGCGGCCGGGTGTAGAATACCACGCGCGCACAGACACTTGCAACTGCCCCCGACCAGACGGATAAACACGACAGGCCCGGAAAATCGACTTACGTCGCCCCATTATAATGCCGATTCCTATAATGCACGGGACGACGACCGCGCCGGCCGGACGGACGAAATGAGTTCCGAAAGGACATCCGCCAAATGGCTAGTCTCCGTAAACAAATTGTCGCCGACATGCACGACGAGCCCGGAAAGCTCAGCGAACTCACCGACCGCCTGAAGTTCGCCGGGCTGAACATCACGGCAATATGCGGTTGGAGCATACAGGGCCGGGGACACGTCATGTTCATCACCGACGACAACGAAAAAGCCTGCCACGCCATCCAGCCCGTCGTCGACGCCGTCCGCGAAGAGGAAGTCATCTGCGTAACCGTCCCTAACCAGCCCGGTGCCCTGTCTGCCGTCGCACACAAAATCGGCGACATGGGAATCTTCATCAATTCCATCTACGCCGCACCCGACGACGAGGCCGAATCCCTCATCGTCATCTCCACCGATAACAACGCCCGCGCCGTCGAATTGCTCTGATCGCAAGCCTCAAGCCTTCTTCCCTCGGCATCGCGCGCCCACAGCCTGCTGCAAGTAGCTCCTGTCCCGCCGCGTCTGCTCCAAGCGATTGGTAGAAAGAAACCTCCGTTATTCTCGCAGTTAGGTCCCAGGCGCCATGCGATATTCGGAATCGAGGTTAGTCGTAAAGCGCCATTATGTACGGATGGTTTGGGTCGTACTGCGTCAGCGGCTTCGGATCGTCCACCTTTCCCGCCTCCCGCCGCCCCTCGCCCTTGACGCCCTTCAATGCGTCGCCGAGGTCACGCCGGCACTCATCTGCCATCGCGTCCAGCCGCTTAACCACATCCGGATGCTTGTCTATCACGTTCGTCGTTTCGCCTACGTCCTCTGCCAGGTTGTACAGTTCCCGCCGCTCGACGTGCAGCTTCCACTCGCCGCTCCGCACAGCCTCAAGCTGGTCGCACAGGTAGTAAAAGAACGCCGCGTGGGGGCTCTTGCCCCCATCCGGGTCCAGCCAAAGCCCCCTCACGTCCCGCCCGTCTATGACCCGGTCGGTGGGCACGCTCCCGCCGGCCAGCCCGACCAGCGTCGGCAACAGGTCCATCGAAGTCGTCATCTCCTTGCACTCAGCCCCGGCCTTGAGTTGGCCAGTCCACCGGACAATCAGCGGCAGACGCTGACCGCCTTCCCACGTTGTCCCCTTTGTTCCGCGCAGCGGGTCGTTGCTGCCGCCCCGGCCGCTTGCCTCCGAACCGTTGTCCGACGTGAAAAGAACGATCGTATTCTCATCCAGCCCCAGCCTCTTTAGCTCGTGCAGCAGCACGCCTGTCGCCCAGTCCACGCACTCCACAGCCGCCCCATAGGCCCCATTCTCGCTGGCGTCCATGAACTGCTTCGGCGCGTAGATCGGCACGTGAACGTACATGTGCGCCAGGTACAAGAAGAACGGCCTGTCCGCATTCTCGCGGATGAACCGCACCGATTCCTCCACGTACCGCTCCGTCAGCGCCGCCTGGTCGGGTTGTTCCTGAATGACCTGCTCATCCCGCATCAGCGGCAGCGGAGGGAAACGGTTGTAGTACTCTTTCCACGCCATCAGTCCCATGTCGTTGCTGTAGGGCAGCCCGTAGTAACTGTCGAACCCGTGTCGCGTCGGCAGGAAAGGCGCCTGGTCGCCCAGATGCCACTTGCCCACCAGCTTCGTTGCGTAGTCGCGCTCCTTAAGCAGCGTGGCGATTGTCTTCTCTTGCGGGTTCAGCCCCATCGACTGCCCCGGGAACAGTACCCAGTCGCCGTTATCCACGCGGTCTAGGCCTACTCGCTGGGCGTAACAGCCCGTCATCATCGCCGCCCGCGACGGCGTGCACACCGGCGCCGCCATGTAGAAGTCCGTAAACCGCACGCCCCCACCCGCCATGCGGTCAAGGTGCGGCGTCTTGTTCACTGGAGATCCGTAACAGCCAATGTCCCCGTACCCAAGGTCGTCGCAGTTGATCAAAACAATATTGGGTCTGTCTTTCGGGTTGCGCATCCGCTTTCACCTCGCAGAACTGGATGGCCTTTCATCTCCGCCGACTTGCCGCTGGCCCGCAGAAACTACATAATCTCCACCTGCCAGTCCATAGATATCCTCACATGACACCACGACAACGAATAGTCGCAACGTTACGGGGCGAAACGCCCGACCGCATCCCCCTTGACATAGGCGGCACGGAATCGTCAGGCCTTACAGCCATCGCCTCCAACCGCCTTCGCGCCCACCTTGCCATGCCTCCCGGCCGCACGCAAGTCTTCGACACCCTCCAGCAGGTCGTCAAGATTGCCCCCGACCTCCGCCAGCGACTTCAGATCGACACCGTGCCCCTGCTGATCGAGCCGCGCGCCTGGAGGCCCTTCACGCTTCCCGATGGCTCTGCCTGCGAAATCCCCGCCAAGTGGGCCCCACAGCCCGACTCCAACGGCGGCCTCATCGTTCGCGACTCAGCAGGCCACATCACCGCCCGCATGCCGGCAGGGGGGTACTATTTCGAACCCGCTTATTTCCCCCTCGCCCGTGTAACAGAACCGACCGAGCTGGACGATTACGCTCCCGCGATCGAAAGCTTCGATTGGCCCGCCTACGCCGATGAATCCCTCGACGACATCGCCGCCCGCGCCAGACGCCTGTTTGACCAGACCGATTACGCCATCGTCGCCAACCTCCAGTGTCACCTCCTCGCCGCTGGCCAGTTCCTGCGGGGATACGAGCAGTTCATGGTGGACCTCCTTGCCGATAAGAAACTCGCCCACGCGCTGCTCCAACGACTGACCGACGCCTATAAACGGCGGGCTGAGGCCTACCTCGCCCGCGTCGGCCGATACACACAGGTCCTGCTGTTCAACGACGACCTCGGCACCCAGAACGGCCCAATGATGTCCCCCGAATGCTACCGCGAAATGATCTGGCCTTACCAAAAGGAACTCTTCGGCTTCGTCAAGGCCCGCACCGACGCAGCCATCCTCTTCCACTCCTGTGGGGCCGTCAGCCAGTTCATCCCGCTCCTGATAGACGCCGGAGTCGATGCCCTGAACCCCGTGCAGGTCTCCGCCGCCGGCATGAACACAGCCGAACTAAAACACCGCTTCGGTGACCGCATCACCTTCTGGGGCGGCGGCTGTGACACCCAGCACGTGCTCCCCAAGGGCACCCCGCGACAAATTGCCCACGAGGTCGCCCGACGAATCGCCGATCTCGCCCCCGGCGGCCGGTTTGTCTTCACACAGGTCCACAACATCCAGCCCGACGTCCCGCCGGAAAATGTCATGGCCATGCTCGACGCATTCGCCCAGTGCCGCTGACCGCCCAGCTCGCCCGGCGGTCAGTCGCGCCGCCGGATCAACTCCACGAAGTGATCATCAACCTCCCGCGTCTCGTAATGCGTCAACACCTCCCTGAGATTGTTCCACTCCCACGGCTTGCTGCCGGGCCGCGACCACCCGGCCGGGTTAGCGTTCACGAACGCTTGCTGGCCCTCGGCCATGTGCTCCTCCAGCTGTCGGCTGATGCCCGCCACCGACCAGTCGAACCGGACGAAATCTGTCGTCACCACGTGCCAGTTTTTCCGCCCCCCGACTATTCGCAGATATTCTGCCGACGTGCTGCCCGGCCCGGGAATAATAACGGCGTTAGGCGGCAAGTCTTGTAGTCGGCGGTATATGAGGTCCTGCAAGTTGTTGAACGCCACCGCCCGCACCATCATTACCTGCCACGCGATGGTCATCACCAGCCCCGCTCCGCCCAGCAGCATCGCCGCGCCCACCACACCGGCAGTCCGGCCGGTAAGCCTTAGCCGGCTTGTCGCCCGCCCCAGCGCACGTTCTAACACATACGCCGCCACGGGGATCAGCATCCACGCCAGCGGAAGCAGCAGGCGATAATTAAACACGAGGTTCGGGTTATACCAAGTCATGCCCGCGTACGGCAGCGTCGATACGCCCAGCCACACCAAACGTCGGCCCGGCCCGCCCTTGCTGCGCCGGCGCCGTGCGCCGACCCGTTCGCCCGTCGCTCGACCGATGCGCCTTACCAGCCTAACCAGCGCCGTCGCGCCGACCGCCAGAAGCGTAAACCCCGCCAGCGGTGACGCCAGCAGCATATGCACCGCCAAGTAGCCCAGGTTCGCCCAGCCGTTGAAGCCGTAAATCGTCCGCTCGCCGTGCATGTACTCCTTGTACCCGCCCAAGATGGCCGCCGGCGTCACCCCTGACCACTGCCACGCCATCGCCACGCCGAATCCCAGCGACGCGCCTGCCCCCGCCATCGCTGCAGCAAGCAGCCCCCATCGTTGTCTTGGTCGATCCACGAAGCACGACACAATCGGCCAAGCTCCCAGAAACAACGCCGGTTCCCGCATATTCACCGCCACCCCAAACAGCAATCCTGCCGCCGCCGCCCACGCATAACTCCGCCCCAGCCGGACCGACCATATCGCAAGCTCCCAACATATCATCGTCAGTGCCAGAACCAGCAGCGTCGGGCCCTCCGTCATCACCGTCCCGCAGTAAAGCAAAAGCGACGGGGACGCCAGCCCAATCACCGCCGCTACTGCCGCCGTGCGCACATGCCCAGTCAGACGATACGTCCACCCCACAAGCGCCGTCACCGCCCCAGCCGACGCCAACAGCACGGCCGCCTTCATCGGCTGAAACGCCTCCAAGTACCCCTCGAAACCAAACACGCCACCCACCTGCCATGCTGACCGCATGAGGTAAACGAACCACCATCGCCGCAGGCAAAGCCCGCTCGGCTGGCGGGTCATCGCCAGCATTGCATAGTCCCAACTGTCCCAGTCCGTCAGCGACCTTGGCCACATAATCGCCCCGGCCATCAGCATGGCCCCGCCCGAAGCAACGTACAACAACACGCGTGCACGAGTACCGCGCACACTTGCCGGCAATAACGGGTTATGCTGCTCTATATTCATTGCGTGCTTCTCAGCAGGAGCGAACCGCCCACCTATACGGGGCAGCATTGTAGCCGATCAGCAGACACGTGCAACGAGCCACGCGGCGAGCCGGCCGCCGCATTCGGCCGGACATATCGCCACTGTGTCCGGCGGCCGAGGGGTTCTTGAATTCTCAGGACCTGTCGATGACGGGCCCGCCTTTTCCCTGCCCCCGACAATGCAGTCGGCAGTACAAGGCGACGGGTGCTTCCCGAATGTCTTACAGCCTCTCGGAGCTGGCGCCGCCGGCAGTGCTGCCAGTGTCGTATGTCGTGGCACTTTCCGTCGCCGACTTCCCCAGCCGTTGCTCCACCAAGCGGTCGTCGCCTGTCTGGTGGGTCAAGGGGCCAAACCCATATGCGCGCCGAACGATATACAGCGGCCTGCGGCGGACCTCGTCGTATACTCGGCCGAGATACTCTCCTATGACGCCGATGACAATAAGCTGCACGCCCCCGAGGAACGTGATCACCGCGATCAGCGACGTCCAGCCGGGCGCCGCCCAAACCCCGGCCAACTTGAGTATCGCGCTGACCAGGCCGTAAAGCATCGCCGCCCCAGCCACAAGGAAGCCGAGCTTGATTCCCAGTCTCAGGGGCTCATTGGAAAAGCCAAGTATCCCATCGACAGCCAGACGGACCATCTTTCGCAGGGGGTACTTTGTCTGCCCGGCGTAGCGGTCGTCCCGGTGGAACTTCACGCCCGTCCGGCGGAAGCCCACCCAAGCGAACATGCCGCGGAGGAACCGGCGGTTCTCCGGCATTTGGCGGACCGCTTCCAGGGCCTTGCGGTCGACCAGGCGGAAGTCGCCTGTGTCCACTGGGATGTCCGTCTTGGTCAGCCTGCGCAGGATGCGGTAGAATAAACCGGCGCTCGCTCGCTTAAACCACGACTCGCCCGCTCTGTGCTCACGGATGGCGTACACTACTTCGTATCCTTCTCGCCACCTGGTCGCCATCTCAAGGGCGACCTCCGGCGGGTCCTGCAAATCGGCATCCATGATGATCACGGCCTCGCCGGAGGCGTAATCCAGACCCGCCGTTACCGCCAACTGATGCCCGAAATTTCGCGACAGTTCCACCACCTTCACACGAGGGTCCTTGTCGGCCAGCTCCATCATGATCGAGTGGCTCTCGTCATTGCTGCCATCGTTCACGAGCACCAACTCACAGGGCCCGTCGAGTTGGTCCATGAGCTGCGAGACTCGCCGGTGCAGCTCGCCCAGCGTCTCCTGCTCGTTGTACACGGGCACGACGATCGAATACGTCACTCGCTGGATAGGCTGTGAACTCATCGCTTTCACCGGCTGACATTACAAGTCCCCCGCGCCTGTCAGACAAGGATATTCCCCCCGCCCGACGCGCCGCCGACATTTCCGTAATTGCTGTTGACGGCCGGGCGCCATTGGCTACATTGTCCTGCTTTGCCTGCTGAACGCGGCGGCGCGGGCCTGGGATCAGGCCATGCGAGGCGGCTCCGGCCTGGTCGCCGGTCAATATGGAAGGAAAGACGCTATGTCAGTCAAACCCGTCAAGGTCGGCGTGATAGGCTGCGGGGCCATCAGCGACGCCTACTTCTCAGCCAAATCGTTCGAAATTCTCGACTTCGTCGCTTGTGCCGACATCGTCCTCGACCGCGCCAAGGAAAAGGCCGAAAAGCACAACATTCCGCGGGCGTCCAGCCCTGAACAACTGCTGAAAAACGACGAAATCGAAATCGTCATCAACCTCACCATCCCCAAGGCCCACACGGAGGTGAACCTGGCGATCATCGATTCCGGTAAGAGCGCCCACGTGGAAAAGCCTCTGGCCGTCACCCGCCAGGACGGCAAGGCCCAGCTCGCCGCCGCCAAAAAAAAGGGCGTGCTGCTGGGCTGCGCGCCGGACACCTTCTACGGCGGCGGGCATCAGACAAGCCGAAAGCTGATTGAGGACGGATGGATCGGCAAGCCCGTTGCCGCGACTGCCTTCATGATGAGCGGCGGCGTGGAGAACTGGCATCCGAACCCCTGGTTCTATTACGATGTCGGCGGCGGGCCGATGTTCGACATGGGCCCGTACTACCTGACGGCTTTAGTGAACCTGTTCGGGCCAGCCAGGCGCATCAGCGGCAGCACCTCCAAGGGCCTCGATCAGCGCGTGATCGCCAACGGCATCGAAGACGGCAAGTTAATCGACGTGGTCGTGCCCACGCACGTGGCCGGCACTGTCGACTTCGCCAACGGTGTGGTGGCGACGGTTGTGATGAGCTTCGACATCAAGGGCGGGACAGACCTGCCCAATATCGAAGTCTACGGCACGGAAGGCACGATCAGCGTTCCGGACCCCAACGGTTTCGGCGGCCCGGTGCGCGTCAGACGGTTCGACGGCCAAAGCATGGAGGTGCCCCTGACGCACGGATACGCGGGCGGCCATCGCGGCATCGGCGCCGCAGACATGGCCTACGCCCTCCGCTGCGGACGACCGCACCGCGCCAGCGGCGAAGTTGCCTACCACGTGCTGGACATGATGCACGCCTTCCATGACGCCTCCGACAGCGAGAAGCACGTTCACCTGGAAAGCTCCTGCCGGCAGCCTCGCGCGCTGCCGATGGGCCTTAGGGCCGGTACCTTGGACGAGTAATAACACGACCTTCGCGCCAGTCGCAGGGCAGGGCCATCATCCCGCCGAACGATCTCTAGACACGAAGGGCGGCCGCTGTGGGTCGCCCTTTCGTCACTGGCGGGGGCCGCACCGACTGCCCATAGACCAAGCGCCGAACCATCGGTATAGTGTCGGCCGGCGCCCGTGGAGGGCGCACGCCCGCCGGCGGATGTCAGGCCGGCCTTATTACCGGGAGTCAACGCAATGAATGCTGCAAAGCAAGGCCTGCTTGAGCGGGTCGAGATGCCCCTGTCGATCAACGATCAGATGCTCAGGTTTCTGCGGGCCGAGTTTCCTAGCTTCACCCCGCCCACCGACCCAGCCGCCTGGACCAAACAGGCCCGGGCGCTTCGCAAGAAGATACTTCGAAACGTCTATCTTCGCGGCTGGCCCAAGGAGCTCGTGGACCGCCAGCCGCCGATCGTCTGGGGCGAAACCCTCAAGCCTCACAAGGATTACGTCATCAGAAAGCTGCGTTACGAGATCTGTCCCGACTACTGGGTGCCCGCTCTTCTCTATGTGCCGACCGCCCCAGCCGCAAAGACCCCAGTCGTGCTTTGCCCGAACGGCCATCATGGCGGCGGCAAGGCGGTCCAGTATAAACAGGCCCGCTGCGCAAACCTCGCCCGGCGCGGCATGTTGGTGATGAACTACGAGTTCCTGGGCATGGGCGAACTTGGCGGCGACTGGCCTCACAGCAACCGTGGTTTCGTAGATATGACGGGCATCAGCTTCGTGGGCTTCTTCTACATGGCCATGAGCAAGGCCCTGGATATCCTGCTCGCTCAGCCCAACGCTGACCCCAAGCGATGCGCAATGACGGGGCTGTCCGGTGGCGGCTGGCAGACGATTGTCCTGTCGGCGCTGGATGAGCGGATCACCCACTCCATCCCCGTGGCCGGTTACATGTCGATGAAGCTGCGTTTGAATTTCATCCCGGACATCGGCGACTACGAACAGTTGCCACCCGATCTCGGGCTCTACGGCGACTACCAGTTGCTGACGGCCATGGTAGCCCCCCGGCCAATGCTGCAGATACTCAACGAGCGGGACGAGTGCTGCTTCCGCACCGATCGCGCGAAGAAGGATATCCACGACGACCTTCGATGCGTCTGGCAGGCATACGGCGCCGGAGACGATTTTGTGTTCTACAACAACACCGACCCCGGCACCCACAACTACGACGCCGACAGCCGAAGCCAGCTCTATCGCTTCCTCAATAAGCACTTCCACCTGGAAACGCCCGTGGTGGACATTCACACTCCCAATGAAATCCTGCCTGAGCTGACTCTAAACGTCGGGCTGCCGGATGAGCAGTCGTCGATCCTAGGCATTACGCGTCGCCGCGCCCGGAAACTTATCAACAAGCTGAAGCTTCCCCGCACGGCCGGCCAGAAGGTAGCCCTGCGAAAGAAACTCGCCGAAAAAATTCGTCTGTGCAGTTTCACCGTCAGGGCGACCCCAGCCGGCTCACACGACGGAGCGAAGCTGCTGCGGTTGAACATGGGCGGGTGGGAGCTGCCGGCTGCGGTGGTGAGAGCGTCCGACGAGAAACGATGCGAGCTGGTCCTGGCGGATTCCCCCGGCGCCGGCGAACAGTGGACCGAAATAAGCGCCCGCGGGACGGTGGTGTGGTTGGACGTGCTCGGTACTGGCACCTGCAAGGGGGAAGGGCAGTTCAGGATGTGCATGCAGGCGGCGGGCCAGCAGGTCCTTGGCCTTGCGGTGGGGCAAGTTCTTGCCGCCGCGCGATTTGCCGCCAAGCAGGCCGGCACCAGACGGGTAAACCTCGTTGGCGACGGGTGGATTGCCTCGGCCATGGCCCACGTTGCCGCGGCGCTGGAGCCGAAACTTTTTGAATCGCTGACACTCAACGTCAATTTCAATTCGTTTATAATGATGCTTGACCAGTGCTTCAGTTATGGTGAGATTCAGCCGTTGATAGTGCCGGATATCCTGACGATCTGCGATTTTCCTCAACTGACGGCCTTGCTGGAAGACATGACCTTTCGTCAGCCAAGCCGGGCCGTGCCGGAGATGAAATGTCGGTAACAAACAAGACCCGAAAGAAGATCTTAAAAAACTCCGCTGCAACGATTTTGGCAAATGCGGTCGCAAATTTCCGCCAGGTTGTGCCCCTGTTGGCTGGAGAATTCCACAACGACCTTCTCGAGAAGGTCTTCCATCCTATGGAGCGGATCGAAATGAGCTTCGGCCCGGTAATGGGCGACGGCGAGATTCACGTCGTCAAGGCGTTTATTGTCCGCCACAGCGACGCGCTTGGCCCAGCCAAGGGCGGCATCCGAATGAGCCCGGTCGTTACCCTCGACGACGTCACGGGACTGGCCATGGAGATGACATGGAAGTGCGCGCTGATTGGTGTGCCATTCGGCGGCGGAAAGAGCGGCATAGTCGCCGACGCCGATACCCTCAGCGCCTTCGACAAAGAAACCATAATGCGCCGGTTTGCGACCATGGGCTTCCGTCACATCGGCCCGCAAGTGTACATCCCAGCCCCAGACATGGGCACCAATGAACGAGACATGGGCTACGTCAAGGACGCGATCTGCTACTCACATGGCCAGGCTACAACGCCCGGATGCTACGTTACCGGAAAGCCCGTGATCCTCGGCGGCATACCCGGCAGACGCGCCGCCACCGGACGTGGCGTTGCCATATGCGTCGTAGAGGCGTTGAACAAGCTCGGCGTAAACCAGGACGAAGCCACCGCCGTCGTGCAAGGCTTCGGCAACGTCGGCAGCTTCAGCGCCCTCGCGCTTGCTGAACGCGGCGTGAAAATAATAGCTGCCGGCGACATCTATGGGGCTGTCTACAACCCCGCCGGCCTGGACGTGCCTGCGCTGGACAAGCACGTCACCGAGGCCAGAACCGTCAAGGGCTTCACCGGCGGGCAGGAAATCGACTGCCGTGAGATGCTCGAGTTGCCGTGCGACGTCCTGGTGCCCGCCGCGACGGATAGCCAGATCACCGCCGAAAACGCCGATCGGATCAAGGTCAAACTCATCGGCGAAGGCGCTAACAGCCCCACCACCCCCCAGGCCGACGAAATCCTCAACGAAAAGGGCATCACCATCCTGCCTGACATTCTCTGCAACGCCGGCGGTGTGTTCGTTTCCTACCTCGAGTACACCCAGGAAACCCAGCAGGAGCAGATGACCGAAGATCAGGTCGTCACCCGCCTGACACGGCGGATGAGCGACAGGCTGCACCTCGTCTGGTCGCTGGCCCAGGACAGGGCCATTACGATGCGCCAGGCCGCCATGGTCCACGCCATAAGAACCGTCTGCCAGGCAAGAATCGCCCGCGGTTACCTGACGTGATCTCGATGGCTGAGCCTAGACGGCACTTGAGTCTGGCGTCGCCTTCAGAAATATCGCCTGCTGCTGCCGCTACGCTGCGGAAAGCGAAAACATCTTCTCTGGCCGGGCCTGTCGGCCGGCGCAATAAATAAAACGCCCGGACATCCATGCCCGGGCGCCGGATCATCCGTGAGCCGTATTTTCCGCAGCGACGCCGTCCGATGCGGTACTGCTCAAGCTGTCATTCAGGCGAACTGTGCAGCTAGCATATCTACCAGATCCCTTGCCGACCTGGACTTGGGCCCGGCCGGCGTGGCCCACGTCACTTCCGCGTTCTCAGCCAGCGCGCTGGTGAGCTTCTGTACGGCCAGAACCACCGAGGAATGGTTCTTCCCCATGGCCCGGCCGATCTCCGGAAAGCTCATGGTCGTGTGTTTTCTTACCAGGTACATAGCCATCATACGCGCCAGCGAAACTGTCCTTGTACGCCGCGAAGAATGAATATCTGCCGGGCTTATCCCGAAGTAGGCAGCCACGACAGTCTCGATATCGCCCAGCGTCAGCGCGCTGTCGGTTCGCGCCAGGTACTCCGACAGGATGCTCCTGGCCAGTTCCATCGTAACTGGACCGTTCTCCAGCGACGCCACTGCCGCCAGCTTCACCAGCGCGCCCTCCAGCTCGCGTACGGAGCCGCGAATGTGCATCGATATGTATTCCAGTACGGCCTGGGGAACCTGCAGTTTGAGCTTCATCGCCCGGAGATTGAGAATCCCCAGACGCGTTTCGTGGTCCGGGGTATCGATCTTCACGACCATGCCCGCCACAAAGCGGTTCATCAACTGGGGGTTGAAATTGCTGACCATATTCGGATGCGTGTCGCTGGCCAGGACGATCTGCTTGCCCGCAGACTCGATCGCGTTGAAGGTGTGCAGGAACTCTTCCTGCGTGCTTCGCTTGGCCGCCAGGAAGTGAATATCGTCAATGGCCAGCAGGTCCAGCTGGCGGAATTGCAGGCGGAACTCGTTGAAGCTCTTGTTCCGGACGGCACAAATGTACTCGTTGGTGAAGTGCTCGCCCGTGACGTACCGCCAGCGGAAACTCTTGCCGCGGGTTCTCTTGCGAACCGCATTGCAGATGCCCTGCAGCAGGTGCGTCTTGCCTACCCCGCACGGCCCGTGGACGAAGAGGGGATTGAACGGCGGCTTTCCCTCTCTGCCGACCGCCATGGCGGCTGAATACGCCAGGCGATTGCTGTCGCCGACGACGAACTCCTCCAGCTTGTACTTCAGAGACGGCCCGGCCACCGGGCGACGCGGGCGGGAAAGGCCCTGCGAGGTCTTGGCGACGATATCCGCCTGACTGTCCAGGTCATTCCGCCGGAGATGTCGGCAAAGCTCCGGGTCGACACTAATCATTACGGGAAGCTTCTTGCCCAGGCGTGCCTCGGCAATGCCGGCGATCTCGCTTTGATAGTGCGTTTCAACCCACCCGGCCACAAATGTGTTCGGTACGGAAACTCGCACGCCGACTTCTTCGACGGCCACTTGCGTGCCGTGCCGGAACCATGCATTGAACTTCTGCGGGCCGATTCGCTGCCGCAACTCATCGAGAAGCTGTTCTGTTGCCGCTGTCTCGGCGCGCACCGGTTCCGCTGTCTTGTCCATGGTTTTTCCTTCACTCTCCTGCCGCCCTGGCGTCGGTAACAACTTTCGACCTTCTCCGACGCTCGACATCCACCGGCGTCATCTTACGCCACCCGGCAAGTGTGACCGACTTTACGGAGCGCTTGCAAACAGGTCAATATCAAAAACCAGCCATTTGTTATCCACAGCTTCCAACATGTTTACAAAAGGACTGTTGGCTCAAAAAAATAACTTGTGCTAACAGGTTATCCACAACGCCGTTTACGACATTATTTCACGGGCCTATGCAAGCCGTTCCGCTTTTGCGCACGCAACGTGAATCACACGCCTGGAAACATGCACGAATCCACTGCTCAGGTATGCGTTGAGGGCATAGGTGTTGCGTGTATCAACCGAAAGAGTCAGCGCGAGTTTGCCGCGCTTTCGAGCGACAGACTTTGCGTGTTGCAGCATTGCGGTCGCCAGTCTGCGGCCTCGGCAGGCGGGCACGACGCCCAGGTAGACGATATTTGCGGCGGCTTCGTTGGTCACGTCATTCATAAGCAGGCACCCGGCGGAATTTCCCTCGGGCGTCTCGACCAGCCACCACGTTGACGGGCAAAACACGCCCGTCGCGCGGTGGCCTGCCACGATCTCTGCCCCGCTGCGCAGGCCTTTCAGCATGGGGCAGTCCAGTGATTGCTCGTAGGTGGCGAGTATCACCTCCGCCAGTTGCGTTTCGGTGAAGTGGCTGTAATCGCGCCATCGCCACGGCGGCGGTTCGGCATGCGGGGGAGGAATCGACAGATCGAAGTCGCAGCGCATGTCGATGAAATCGGCAAGATGGGCCATTCCGGCGTCTTTGAGCAGGCGCGGCCCTTTCCTTGCCGAAGGGCTGGTCGTTGCCTGCACGAAGGCCATGCCGCGGCCGATCGCACCGCTGACAATGTCCGCCAGAAGGGCGACGAGGTCACGCCGGTTCACCCCCGGCGCCGACAGGGAACTGTAGAAAAGCATTCCCACGCGGCCTGGCGTGTCCAAGATCATGGCAGCGGCCGACATTCGTCCGTGGCGCATGGCCCGCCGGAAGAGCACCTTCTCGCCGGCGCTGCGGGCCATCTCATCGAAGTAGTGTGCCCTGGCCTGGACCTGCCCGTTGCAGCGGGCGCCCGCTACAATGAAGCCTGAAGCCCGGAGATACTCACCCGCCGGCACCGGCTCGATGCGACACTGACTGTTCATTATCCCCTCCGTCCTGTCTTGTTGCCCCGTCGACTGGAGTCTTACTGGCAAGACACGATCCCTTCGCTAGATCCGGTCGACCACGACGATCGTCTCGTCATCGCCCTGGGGGGCGCCCCCCCGGAATATATCTACCTCGCGCATCACGGCATCGGCGCACTCGCCCGGCGATGACTCGCTGTGGTCGCAAATAACCTGCTGGAGCCTCTCATCGCCGAAGAGGTTGTGATGTTCGTCGCCTGCCTCGACGATTCCGTCGGTATACAGCAACAGCCTCTCACCGGTCAGAAATGTGTGGCAGGTCTCGGTAGCCTCGAATCGTTCAACCCCCAGCAGTATGTCGTGCGTTCCCAGGGGAAGGGCGGAGCATTGGTCACGGTTGCACAGAAATGGGCGAGGATGCCCGCAATTGCACAGTATGCACATTCCGGATGGCGCGTCGAAAACCATGTACAGCAGCGAGCAGGACATCACAGAGTTGGTCAGATCACCCAACTGGCGGAGCATGTCGTTCAGGGCCGAGACTATCCTCGTGGGGCGGCTCCTGTCCTTCGTGTCCGACCGCAGGAACCCGTTAATATGCGCCATTACCAGCGCGGCCCTGACGCCATGGCCGACAACATCGCCGATGACGATGGCGGACTGGTCGCGGTTGAGGTGGATGAAGTCGTAAAAATCCCCACCGACACTTCCGCACATTCGGTTGCGGGCGGCGGCAACCTGGTGCTCGCATTCCAGCGGACACCCCTTCGGCAGCAAGGCCGCCTGCAGCCTCGCCGCCAGCATCAGGTCCAGTTCATCTTCATTCATCACGTAGGAATCGGCCACAGGTCATTATATGCCCCCCGGTGGCAATAGACCCACGCAGGGCCGATCTGGGCCCCGCCTAGGCGTCGGTGGGCGAGAACTCATCCTTGCCCACGCCGCACTCAGGGCACACCCAGTCGTCCGGGACGTCCTGAAAGCTCGTGCCCGGTTCGACTCCGTTGTCGGGATCGCCCACCGCCGGATCGTAAATCCATCCGCATGAGTCGCACACATATTTCTGCATGATATAGCTCCTGTTTATCAGTTTGTGGGCGGACAGGAAAACCGGCCCTATCCTGCATGCTTCACCACATGTCCGAAACGAGTCTCATAATGTCGCGGTAGGTAATGACAATAAACAACCCCAGCAGGAAAACCAGGCCCACCAGTTGAATCGTGTTCATAATACGAGGGCTCAGCGGCTTGCCTCTTATCTTCTCAACGATCAGCAGCACCGCATGCCCTCCGTCCACGACCGGGAAGGGCAGGAAGTTGATCACAGCCAGCAGCACCGAGATTAACGCCATCAGGTAAACGAAATCGACAACCCCCTTCCTGGCCGCACGGATCGCGATTCCGCCTATCCCCACCGGGCCCTGAACTTCCTTTACCGAAACGTTCCCTTTGAACAGGCTCGGAAACTGCATGTAGCCCATCCTCAGGTTATCCAGCGTTTGGTCAATCCCCCAGGCGATGGCGGACAGAGGGTTGGCGTATTTGATCAACGGGCTACGCAGGACCTTGAACTCCCGCGGCCCGGCGAACAGGATCAATTCGTAGTCGCTTCGCTGGAATTGCTGCTCCGGTATAACTCCAAGGTCCAGATCGAGCGAATGTGCGCCTCGCTGAACCGTCAGAACAACCGCGCTGCCGCTTCGCTGCACCTCGGCAAGAGCGTCGATGAGCTCCAGCCAGGTGCCGACAGCCTCACTGTTGACGTGTGTGATAAGATCGCTGCTGAGAATCCCCGCCTGTTCAGCCGCCGAACCGGAACGGACGTCGGCAATTACCAGGCTCTGGGTGTCGATGCCGGGTACTGTTCCGACAAGTACCCCGCCCCGTTTCTTCTTGGGGCGAATGTGCATCGGCTCGATGGTCTTACCGTCCCGCTCGACAATTATTTGCGTGCCTTCTTCTGCGAATTCCTCATTGATTTCCAGGAACTCCGCGAGTGTCGGGGGACCGCGGCCGCCGTAACCTGCGATAATATCGCCCGGACGCAGGCCCGCATCATCGGCAGGGGAGCCTCTGTAGACCCCTTTGACGGTCATTCGCGGCTGGACGCCTATGACGTCCATCTGCACCTTGGTCAGGTCGTCGGGGCTGATGGTCTTCTGCTGCCCGTCGGCCAATGTCAGGTCAATCTTCGGGTTCTTGCGGTCAGAGTAGTCCCACTCGGTCTCTTTGGCCCGCAGCAGCTCACCATTCTTCAGGAAGATCGCGTCACCGCCCATGAAAAGGCTAGGCAGCATCCTGACGGTGTAAGTATCCTCCGGGGCCCCGCCGGCGCGGCGGAGCGTGACGGTCACGGGCTCGCCGGTGAGGGACTTCTCAATACTCGGCAGCTCCCATGGGTGCCGAATCGGCTCACCGTTTATGCCGACGATGCGGTCGCCTGCACTTATGCCGTCCTCCGGCAGGATCAGGTCCGAGTCCTTCGCGAACACTAGGTCGAAAGTTTGTCTAATACCGAATGCCAGGGCGAGACTGCCCCCGGTGCCGGAAAATCGCACTCCGATCGCCGCCTCACCGAAACGCTCCTTGCCCTCGGCGTCGGCGCGGCGAATGCGGAACTTGAACTCGCTGTCCCGGTTGGCCAACACCGCGGCCATGTGTATCTGCTGAAATCCCTGGATGCTCTTGCCGTTGATCGAGAGAATCGTGTCTCCCGGCTTCAGACCGCCCTTGTCGATCTCCCCGTCATCCCAGGTGATTTCCGCCTCCGCCGCGGGCATGCCGGGCAGCGTTCCGCCCACCACCGGCGCGTCGAACCGAATTCCGATCAGCCCGATCGCCACGAAGGCGATACCGGCAAAAATCACGTTCATCACCACACCCGCGGCGATGACGGCGAACCGTGCGCCGACCGACTTGTTGGAAAACGACCTGGGATCGGTGTCGCCCTCCTTGACCGGGGCGATATCCTCCTGCCCGGTCATCTTGATATAACCGCCGATGGGCACCAGGCTGATCCGGTAGTCGGTCTCCTTGCCTCGAAAGCCGCATACCCTGGGACCCATGCCCACCGAAAATACCTCCACGCGTATTCCCACCCACTTGGCCATCAGAAAATGCCCGAGTTCGTGCACGAACACGACCGCACCAAGCCCCACGAGGAACATGATCAACGGAAGTATCCACTCCGACCACATTCCAGCCAAGTCAACAGCAAGCAATTCCATGAATGTCTCTTTTCCCTATCTTTATTGCCGTCGAATAGATCAGGCGGGCACAGGCTGCCGCACGCCGAGCGGGTGAGTCTAGCCTGAGATAGCCCCCCCCGCAATCGCGTCGATCCGCTCGGCTACACACCCGTGCGCCCACGCGTGGGCTGCCAGCAGCGCGTCGAGAGTAATATCGCTACAGGCTGTCGCCTTGTTAAGGGCCTCTTCGACGAGCGGCACGATCTGCCCGAATCGTATTCGCCCGGCCAGAAACGCCTCAACGGCGGCTTCGTTGGCACTGTTCAGGATCGCCCCGGCCGTCCCGCCGCAACGGATCGCCTCATAGCCGAGTTCTATTGCGCGGGCGAAACGCCTGTTCAGCGGCGCGAAGCTGAGCTTGCCCAAAGTCGCCAGGTCCAGCCGCCCGGGGCTGCGGCGGGCGCGCTTGGGGTATCCAAGCGCGTACGCTATGGGCGTGGTCATGTCCGGCAGGCCCATCTGCGCGATGGTCGAGCCGTCGCAGAACTCCACAGCCGCGTGGAACACCGATTCCCCGTGGAGCACCACGTCTATCCGCTCTGCCGGCAGGTCGAAAAGCCAGTGGGCTTCCACCACCTCCAGCGCCTTGTTCATCATGGTGGCCGAGTCGACCGTGATCTTCGGTCCCATCGACCACGTCGGGTGCCGCAGGGTGTCCTCCACCGTGGCCTTCTCCACATCCCGGTCCGCCCAATCCCGCAGCGCCCCCCCCGATGCGCTAAGCACGATGCGGCTGACCTCGTCTCTCCGACCGGCCGCCATGCACTGAAAAACCGCCGAATGCTCGCTGTCCACAGGTATCACCTCAACACCCGCCGCCCGCGCTGCAGGCATCACCACCGCGCCTGCCATCACAAGCGTCTCCTTGTTGGCAAGTGCCAGCGTCGCCCCGCACTCTATCGCCGCCAGCACCGGCGCAAGACCGGCCGACCCTACCATCCCCGCCAGCACAACGTCAGGCCTGCTCCGGCGGACAAGCTCTACCGCCGCCTCCAACCCCGCCAGCAGCTCCACGCCGACAGGCAGCGCCTCTGCCAGCGCCTCTGCGGCGGATTCGTCGGCCATCGCAACCATCTCCGGCGAGAATTGCCTCGCCTGCTCCGCCAGTTCCCGCCAGTTCGACCCCGCCGCCAGCGCGCACGCCGACAGATCAGCCTGTTCGGCTATCACTTCCAGCGTCTGCCGGCCTATGCTGCCGGTCGAGCCCAGTATGGCGATTCGCTTGGTTTTCACGGCACACCACCTTACGCGAGACGACTCCTTCCGGCAAGGTCAAACGCTGAGAGGTAAGCCCTGACTGGCCGGGCGGTTGTTTCCCACTCGCCACAGGCCTATAATCGCCCCGATGAGCAAGGGCCTCGACGAACGCTTCGTTAGCCACAAACTGATCTTCGACGGCAAGGTCGCCAAGGGCTACGCCGTCGATGTCCGCATGGATGACGGGCACATCGTCCGGCGGGATTACTTCCACTACGGGCCAGCCGCCGTCATCCTGCCCGTGCTGGATGACGGCTCGATTGTCCTTATCCGAAACTTCCGCTTCGCCGTCGATGAGCACCTCCTCGAGCTGCCCGCCGGCATGGTCGACGGCGATGAGGACCCAGCCGCCTGCGCCGCCCGCGAACTCACCGAGGAGACCGGCTACTCCGCCGCCCGAATCGAAAAGCTCGGGGCCTTCTTCAGCGCACCCGGCACCACCGACGAAACCATGCACGCCTTCCTGGCGACCGACCTCACCGCCGGCGATCAGGACCTCGAAGTATACGAGAAAATTACGCTGGAAATGTATCCGGAAAACGATGTCCGCCGAATGGTCGCCGATGGCCGCATCCACGACGCCAAGACCATCGCCGCGCTCGGCCTCTACTGGCTGACAAGGGCCAAGGAATAGCTGCGTGGGCATACACGACAGGCCATACTTCCGCGAGCAATCATCATTCGGCGGCGGCTTCGGCCGCGCCGCCGGCGGCATCATGTTCGGCATGCCCAGGTCGGGCCGGGTCGTTAAGAAACTCCTGCTGATCAACATCGCAGTGTTCGTGCTGCAGCAGTTCCTCGACCGCCAGGGCGAACTTAGCGGTATCTTCGGCGTTACCAGCGGGACCTGGTGGCAATTATGGCGGTACGTCACGTTCCAGTTTCTTCATGCCGGTTTCCTGCACATCGCCCTTAACATGCTCGGGCTCTACATGCTCGGCACGCCCCTTGAGCTGACCGTGGGCAGCCGGCGTTTTCTGTGGTTCTACCTGTCATGCGGCATTGTGGCCGGCGCCGCCTACGCAGCCATGGGAAAGCTGTTGGGGCCCGACAACCTCCCGCCGAACATGCCAATCATCGGTGCATCCGGCGGAGTCTATGCGATCGTTCTTGCCTGTGCGGTGCGGTTCCCGCACTTCAGACTCATATTCTTCCTCTTCCCTGTGCCCATTCGCATGGCGGCGGTGATCATCTTCGGCGGCATGGCCCTGCTGATTCTCAGCACGCTGGCAGGCGGCCAGGTGAGCGGGGCGTTCTGGTCTGACGTCGCCCACCTCGGCGGGGCCGTCGCAGCAGCCTTTTGGATATGGGGCCTGCCGAAAGTCATGGGGCTCTCGGCCGACGTTCGACAAAAGATGAACCACGGCGCTTGGGAAAGAAAGCTCCGCCACCAGGCCGAGGACGAGAAGACCATCGATGAAATACTCAAAAAGGTCCACGATCAGGGAATCAACAGCCTCACCCGCAAGGAAAAAAACACACTCGCCGACGCCACCAAACGCCAACGCCGCGGCGAATGACGAACATCTGTCACAGCTTCGCCGTTCACCCGGCGACCGGAGGATGCATCCGTTGAAGCGAAAAGGCGACACCTGGAACGAATCCCAAACCCACAAAGACCCCGTCACCGGGCGGACAGTCAGGCAGATCACCACCGCCGGCGACATCAACGAAAAGGCCCCGTACCACACCCGCACAACATTCACCGACGACGGTGAGTTCCTGATCTTCTCCACCCTTCGCGACGGCGCCTCGGCTCTCTGCCGCGCCCACGTCGCCACCGGCGAAATCACCCAGCTCACCGATCGCGTCCCCTCGACCGAAAAACAGATCTCGGCCCGCACCATCGCCCCACGCAGCGGCTGGATCCCGTATTGGCTGGGCGGCAGCCTTCGGGCAGTGAACATCCACACCCTCCAGGAACGCACCATCATCGAAGACATTGGCCCCCAGTGGTCCCCCCGACTGTCCAGCGTCGACCCCGAAGAAGAATTCATCGTCACCCCCATCGGCACCGAAGACCCCGCCGTCCTCGCCTCGATCCCCGCCGACGTCCCGCGGGTCTACCCCGAGGCCTGGCCCTCCGGACGATGCAGAATCACCCGCATTATCCGCGTCCCCTTCGCCGGCGGCGAGCCCGAGGTCATCCACACCGAGGTCGGCATCAACATCAACCACCTCGAGCATTGCCCCACCGACGGTGACCTGCTCTACATCGACCGCGACAGGCCACCCATGTGGCACGCCGGCGGCGACTACAGCAAGACCTCCCGCTGCTGGACGCTCCGTATCTCCACCGGCGAGCTGACTCCACTCACGCCGCGCGCAGAAGCAAAATTCCAGATCCACGCCGTCTGGAGCTGGGACGGGCAGTTCATTTTCTACCACGGACCGGCCGTCCTCGTCCGGGGTCCGTGCCCCTGGTATGTCGGCGCCGTCAGGCCAAATGGCGAAATCTACCGCGAGTGGACCTTCCAGGAAGGCAAACACTACGGCCACGTCGCCGCCGCGCCTGACCGCCCAGCCATCATCCTCGACGGCAACGTCACACCAGACCGCCTCGTCTGGCTCTACATCGACGGCCCCGAGCCCCGCTTCGAAACCATCTGCGAGCATAAGACCGAGCTCAACTCCCTGCCCGCCAACCAGGCCACACACGCACACCCATCCACCGACAGGTCAGGCCGATGGATCGCTTACAACGTCGCCCGCGCAGGCAGAACCGACGTCCATGTCGTGGAAGTGTAGCCAGTCCTCGGACCCGCCAGCCGGGAGATGATAAACTCCCGAGGGGGATGACCCTCCCGTCGAGTCGCCAGGAACCCGCGTTCCGCACGCTCTATACATCGCAGCGACGTTGTGGTATAGAGCCCATCAGGCCAAGCGGCATTATCCTCATTTGGGCTGAGAAGGGAGATTTCACATGAAATGGCTAAGAGCATTGAGTTGTGCTTGTTGGGTGATCGCCATCCTGTCAGTTGTTGTCATGCTCGTCATCGGACTGGCGACCGTATGGGCCAAGGACGGAGAAGATCTGTTCGAGACACTCAACAAGCCTTTCTTCACCGCCCTGTTCCTATTGGGAGCAACTGCCGTCACGATTATCCTCAATTCTATAATCATCCGCTCCGTCTGCTCCAACGGCGGCAGCGACAAACCTTCCGGGCTTGCTTACCCGCCCGATAGCAATCCATAAGCGCCGACGCCGGCATCGTAGATAAACTTCCCTCCGAAAAACACCAGCGCCGCCCCGCACATCGCCATAACAACCCGCTGTACCTTTGCGCCCCAAACCTTCCCGCCCTTGTGCGCCGTCCATGCAAGCGCCGTCAGCCATATCAAATCCAGCGACCAGTGCACACCCGCAAACACCGCAAACGCCACCCGCCCCAGGCTCCCCGCTTCCTGCGCCAGCCCCAGCCCCACAGTCAGCCACCACCCCAAAAAATAAGGGTTGCACCCCGACATCACCACCCCTATCGCCAGCGGATGACGCGTCGTCTCCCCGGCCGCCTGCTCGCTCGGCCTGGCCGCGTTGCGAAAACTCCCCCACGCCATCCATAGCAGAAACGCCCCGCCAACCGCCCCGATCGCTGCGCCCACCCGCGGGTCGCTCAGCCTGTCCGCCCACTGCACCACAAGCAACATCAGCGGCAGCTCCACCACTCCGTGTCCGATCGCCACCCACGCCCCTGCCCACCGTCGTCGGGCCGCGGCGCTCACCGTCGCCGCCGTCAGCGCGCCCGGCTGAAGAACGCCCGAAAGCGAAATGACAATCGCCGAACCAAGGAATACCGAAAGCTCTCGCATGAAGGGCCTTTAACATTTGGCCTTTATCATTTAGCATTCCTGATCGGAAACTTCCAGGAGTCTTGCCATGAGCAAAATTGCAATCACCGGTGCAGCCGGGCGGATGGGCAGGCGTATAGCCGCTCTGGCCATCGAGAGCGAACAGTTCGACATCGTCTCGGCGATGGAGTATCCCGGGCACGAGGCAATCGGCTCGGACGTCGGCGCCCTTGCCGGCGTTGGCGCGTTCGGTGTGGCCATCAGCGACTCCCTGTCTGACAGCGCGGATGTCCTGATCGACTTCTCGCTGCCCGAAAGCACGATGCACTGGCTCGACGTCTGCCGCGCCAGGAACCTGGCCATGGTCATCGGCACGACCGGCCTGACCGAAAGCCAGCTTGCCGAGGTCGCCGATGCCGCCCGAAAAATCCCCATCGTGCAGGCGGCAAACATGTCTGTCGGCGTCAACGTGCTGCTGAAAGTCGTCGCGGACCTCGCCCGGGCGCTCGGACCCGATTACGACATCGAAATCTCCGAGACCCACCACCGCTTCAAAAAAGACGCCCCCTCCGGCACAGCCATCGCCCTGGCCAAAAGCATCTGCCAGGCCATCGGTAGGGAATACGGTGACGCGGCCGTCCTGGGCCGCGGCGGGCAGTCTTCGCGAAGTCCCGGCGAGATCGGCATGCACGCCCTGCGACTCGGCGATACAGTCGGCGAGCACAGCGTGCATTTCGGGAACCTGGGAGAAACCGTCACCGTCTCCCACTCCGCCCACACGCGCGATACCTTTGCCCGCGGGGCCCTGCGGGCAGCCCAGTGGATTGTCGGTAAACCGCCTGGTTTGTATTCCATGCAGGATGTGCTCGGCCTGAGCTGATTCGCTGATTCTTGATTTCGATTCGGATTTCAAGTTTCGGATTTCGGATTTCGAATCTTGTGTCTTACGAAGCACCCATCGCCTAGGCCGCCAAACATTAAACTCCTGCCCGAATAGACAAGGTGACAGTGAGACTCCTATGATTGACTTGCGCAGCGATACAGTTACCAAGCCCACAGACGAAATGCGCCGCGTCATGGCCGCCGCCGAGGTCGACGACGATGTGCTCGGCTACGACCCGACCGTCCGCCGACTTGAGCTGCGCACAGCCGACATCCTCGGCAAGGACGACGCCCTCTTCGTCCCCTCCGGAACCATGGCCAACCAAATCGCCGTCAAAACACACACCGTTCCGGGCGATGAGATTATCCTCGAAGCCGAAAGCCACATCTTCTGGTACGAAGCCGGCGCCCCAGCGGCGATCTCGGGCGTCATGTGCCGCTGTGTCCGCGGCGAGCGCGGCGTGTTCACCGCCGACGACGTGCGACTAGCCGTCCGAGACGACGACGTGCACTTCCCGCGGACCTCCCTGGTCTGTGTGGAGAACACCCACAACCGCGGCGGCGGCAAGGTCTGGCCTGTCGAGCAGGTCGCCGAAGTCGCCGCCGCTGCACGCCGGGCGAATCTCAAGCTCCATCTCGACGGCGCACGCCTCTGGAACGCCGCCGTCGCCTCCGGCATCGCCGAGGCCGACTATGCCCGGCACTTCGACTCCGTGGCCGTGTGCTTTTCCAAGGGCCTGGGTGCGCCGGTAGGCTCAGCCATCGCCGGCGACCCGGACTTCATCGCCAAGGGCAGACGTTTCCGCAAAATGTTTGGCGGCGGCATGCGGCAGGCCGGCATCATCGCCGCCGGCGCTCTCTACGCCCTGGAGCACAACCGCCACCGCCTCGTCGAAGACCACGCCAACGCCAAGAGGCTGGCTGAAGGGCTGGCCGAAATCGACGGCATCGAAATAGACCCAGCCACGATCGAGACGAATCTCGTCTACTTCCGTGTCCGAACCATGCCTGCAGCTGAGCTGGCCATGAAGTTGCAGGCCGAGGGCATTCTGTTGCTGGGCGGCAACGGCGCCTGTCGAGCCGTTCCGAACCTAATGACCTCCACGAAAGACATCGACACTGTCCTGGCTGCCATCGCCAGGATAATGAAGAACCGCTAGATGCCCACCGGCCTGCCACACGACTGGGACCTGACCATCACACAGGCCATCGCACTTCAGGCCGAGCTCGCCAAACGCGTCCGCGTCGCGCCCCTGCGGCCAGACATTCACACTGTCGCCGGCGTCGACTGTGCCGTCCTGGGCCACGCTGGCAGGTGGCAACGCCGCCGTGAGTCACCCGGCGAAGGCCAGATCATCGCCGCCGCAGTCCTCTGCGATGCCGACACCATGGAAGTGCTCCAGGTCGCACACTGCCGCCGGGTCCTTCGCTTTCCCTACGTGCCGGGCCTCCTGAGCTTCCGCGAAGCCCCCGCCGTCATCGAGGCTGTCGGCCGGCTCAGCCGCCCGCCCGACCTGCTCATGTGCGACGGACAGGGACTGGCCCACCCGCGCGGGCTCGGGCTGGCCTGTCACGTAGGCCTCTGGCTCGACGTGCCAACCATCGGCGTCGCCAAGAGCCGCCTCTGTGGCCGGCACCGCCCGCTCGGCCCCCGCCGCGGCTGCAAGGTGCAGTTAAAGCACAACGGCAAGATTGTCGGTGCAGTCCTCCGCACAAGAGACAACGTCAAGCCCCTGTATATTTCCGTCGGCCATCACGTCACCCTCGACGACGCCGTCACCTGGACGCTCAGGTGCGGTAGGGGCTTCCGCTTGCCGGAACCAACCCGCCAGGCCGACCAGGCGGTCGGCAGGTTGAAGCACATGCGCTAGATTTCTGGCGGCTAGGCCTCGAAGCGATTACAATCTTCCGGCGATTCGGAGCCTGTTATGTCGGCAACTGCGATCAGGCGTGACATCATATCCAAAGCCCGGCGTGTCGTCGTTAAGCTTGGCACCAGCGCCATCTGCGATCAGCGGGGGCGACTGGACCCGGCCGTGCTGCGAAGCCTCGCCGGGCAGATCTGCCGCGCGATGGAAAACGGCGTGGCCGTCACCGTGGTCTCCAGCGGTGCGATAGGCGCAGGCCTTGCCGAGCTGGACCTGCCTGCCCGCCCAAAGACTCTCCCCATGCTGCAGGCCGTCGCCGCCGTGGGGCAGGGGCAGCTCATGCGGACCTTCCACGACACCTTCGCACGTCGCGGCAGAAAGGTCGCCCAGGTCCTGCTCACCCGAAGCGACTTCGAGGATCGTGCCCGTTACCTCAACATCCGCAACACGCTCCACGCCCTCAGCGAATCGGGCGTCGTGGCTGTCATCAACGAAAACGACGCCGTCGCCGTCGACGAGATCCGCTACGGTGACAACGACCTCATCGCCGCCCACCTGACAAACATGCTCGCCGCCGACCTGTTGGTGCTCCTCACAAGCGTGGACGGAGTCCTCGCCAGCGGCAAGGTGTTGGACGTTGTTCAGCGAGTGGATAGCGGAACGCTTGCACTTGCAAACGGCCGGCGGAGCGCCCTCGGCTCCGGCGGGATGGCCAGCAAGCTTCAGGCCGTCCGCATCGTTACCCGCTCCGGCGAGGCTGCCGCCATCGCAAACAGCCGAACGCCGCAAGTCCTGACGCGTCTCCTGGCGGGAAGGGCGGTCGGCACCGTCTTTGCCCCCGCCGACAGAAAAATGTCAAGCCGCAGCCGATGGATCGCCCAAGCGTCCCGTCCGACCGGACAGGTCATCGTCGACGACGGCGCAGCCCGCGCCCTCCGCGAGCGAGGCCGAAGCCTCCTGCCTTCTGGCATCACCGCTGTTCAGGGACGCTTCGAAAAGGGCGCCGTCGTGAACGTCATCGATCCAGCCGGCCATGCCTTCGCACGCGGGCTTAGCAACTATTCCTCCGAGCAGGTCAAGACAATCATGGGGCTGAAAACATCGCAGATCACCAAGGCTCTGGGCGATAAGCCATACGACGAAGTCATCCACCGCAACAATATGACGCTGCTTTAAGGGGGATTTAGGATTTGGGATCCGGGATTTCACGCCGTTAGGCATGCCGCTATCGGCGCACCTGCCCGCTGCCGGTGACTATCCACTTGTACGTCGTCAGGTCCTCAGCCCCCATCGGCCCGCGGGCGTGCAGCTTGTCGGTCGATATCCCAACCTCCGCGCCCAGCCCGTACTCCCCGCCGTCTGCGAAACGCGTCGAGGCGTTGACCATCACACTCGATGAATCAACCGCCGCGGCGAACCGCTCAGCCGCCGCCGGATTGTCCGTAACTATCGCCTCAGTATGCGCGGAGGAATACTTGTTAATGTGCTCGATGGCATCTTCCAGCGAGTCCACCACCCGCACCGCTAAAATCAGGTCCAGGTATTCCCGCGTCCAGTCATCCTCCGTCGCCGCAACCATCTCGCCCACTATTCGCCTGCTCCGCTGGCAGCCGCGTAGCTCAACCCCAGCCGCCATCAGCTTGGCGCTTATCCGCGGCAGGAACTCCTCTGCCACCGCCGCATCCACCAGCAGCGTCTCCATCGCGTTGCACACCCCGGGCCTCTGGCACTTGGCATTCATGCAGATCGCCTCAGCCATGTCCAGGTCGGCTGCGGCGTCAACGTAAACGTGACAGTTGCCCGCGTAATGCTTGATGACCGGAATGGTGGCCGCCTCCGTCACCGCTCGGATAAGCTGCTCCCCGCCGCGCGGTATGATCACGTCTATCAGCCCCTCAGCTCTCGCCATCGCCCTCACCACGGCCCGGTCGGTGCGGTCTATGACGGTCACCGCCTCTCCCGGCAGACCCGCCGATGCTATCGTCCGCTGAAGGACCCCCGCGATCGCCAGGTTGGAGTTTCGCGCCTCCTTGCCGCCCCGCAGGATGCACGCGTTGCCCGCCTTCAGGCAAAGCCCCGCCGCGTCCGCCGTCACGTTAGGCCGCGATTCGAAGATTATCCCTATCACCCCGATCGGCACGCGACGCTTCTCGATGTGCAACCCGTTGGGCCGGTCCCACTCGCAAATCGTCATACCCACGGGGTCCGGCTGTCCGGCCACCTGCTCCAGGCCCGCCGACATCGCCTCTATGCCGGCATCGGTCAGCCGCAGGCGGTCTATCATCGCCCCCGCCAGACCCGCCCCCTCCCCAGCCGCAACGTCCTTCTTGTTGGCAGCCTGCAACTCCGCGCGTGCCTCTCGAATGCCCACCGCCGCCGCCAGCAGGGCGTCATTCCGCAGCTTACCAGACGACAACGCGACAACTGCCGCCGCCTTGCGGGCCACCTGCCCAAGCGAATGCACATATTCTTGCGGTGTCTGTCTCTTCATGAGGTCATTCCGAAGGCCGTCGGCCCGCTGTGCAACTGCCAAGGTTCCCGGTCAGACTGTCAGCTTGTCGTATTGGGCCCGGTCCGTGGGCCGGCTGGCCCACCAGGCCCGCACGGCGGCGACGCCGGCTTGATCCGCGGTGAAGCCCTTGCCCGTTATCTTGCCCAACGCCCCGGCGGCTGCGCACCGAAGGGCTCCACACGTTATCTCATCGTCCAGATCGCCGATGCTCACCTGCTGGACAAGGTAATACGCCGCCCGCCCGTCGCCCAGGTCGCCGAGCTTCTCCACGACCAGACGCTTCAGTTCCAGGGCATTCTCCGCCCCGTCCGGCACGCGATAGCTCTCCAACAGACGCAGCAGCGGTTCGACAGCCTGCCTGCCGATATGAGCGAACTCATCCAGCTTCGCTGCGCGGGTGGCGCCGTCCCAGCTATTAAAGTGGGCGTAAATGTCTTCCAGCCGACTCTCGACCTCCGACTCGTCGACGGTGGCCCCCGCCAGCGCACGGCCGATCATCTCCTCGACAATCGTATCTTCTATTTCGAGGCGCCGGGCGATCCGCATGAGCATGCGCCGCTCTTTGTCGCTGACAACCCCGTCAACGGCAGCTGTGCCTGCAAGGAGCTCTATGGCACGCCTCGCCTTGTCCGCATCGCGCGGCAGAGACAGCTTCTGCCCGCCCGCCTCGGCCTCAGCCGTCAGTTGGGCAAGCTCCTCCTGCCCGATGCCCGCCTCACCGGCAAGATTGGCTACGAATGCACGTTCGTCGTCGTTGAAGTCGCCGTCAGCCAGCGCGAAAACAATAACGTTCCGCAAATCCTTTGTAGAGTCGGTCATAGCAATCTCCCGTTTTCGATAATTCCGCCGCCCATTATAGCCCGCCTGGGTAAGCCGGCGAAAGACTTCCGATTCAGGCTGAATCGTATGCTGGTGAGAAAACAGCGCGACAGGCCGCAAGCCCCGCCGCGCCCTGACAAAGGACATCTCTGTGTCCTCTGTGGCAAAGCCGTTGCTGTTCCTCGAATCTTGCCTCTTTCTCCCCTTCCTGTCCTTCGTGGTGAGCCCCTCGCCCCAGCCAGGGGAGGCAATTCTACTCGCCTGGAACTTCCTTCGCTTCCATCCAAGTGAACATCTTTCGCAGCTTCTTGCCCACGACCTCGATCGGGTGGTTCTTGTCCGCCTCGTAGAGTTTCTTGAAATTCGGCTTGCCCGCCTTGCACTCGTCAAGCCATTCCTTCGCGAACGAGCCGTCCTGGATGCGCTTTAGCGCCTTCCGCATATTCTCCTTGACCTCCGGACCTATGATGCGCGGCCCCACGGCCAGGTCCCCGTACTCAGCCGTGTTCGAAATGCTGTATCGCATGTAGCTCAGCCCGCCCTCAGTGATCAGCTTTATGATCAGCGCCAGCTCGTGCAGGCACTCGAAGTACGCCATCTCCGGCGAGTAGCCGTTCTCCATCAGCACCTCCGAGCTCATCTTGATCAGCATCGTCAGCCCGCCGCACAGCACCACCTGCTCCCCGAACAGGTCCGTCTCCGTCTCATCCTTGAACGTGGTCTCGATAATGCCGGCTCGCCCGCCGCCGATCCCGATCGCCCACGCCAGACCAAGCTCACGCGCCTTGCCCTCGTTGTCGTGCTCCACCGCCAGCAGGCACGGCACGCCCGAACCTTCCAAAAAGCAGCTTCGCACCGTGTGCCCCGGGCCCTTTGGCGCGACCATTATCACGTCCACCCCGTCCGGCGGGACGATCTGCTTGAAGTGAATGTTGAACCCGTGGCAGAACCCCAGCGTCTTGCCGGCCTTCAGGTGCGGCTGGATTTCCTCTTTGTAGACCGCCCCCTGGAACTCGTCTGGCAGCGTGATGATTATCAGGTCGCCTTGCTTTGTTGCCTCGCCAGCCGAGACCGGCTTGAACCCCAACTTCTCAGCCAGCTTGTAGTTGTTCGTGCCTTCCAGCTCCGCTACCACGACTTTCACCCCGCTGTCCCGCAGGTTCTGGGCGTGGGCATGGCCCTGGCTGCCGAAGCCGATTACCGCCACCGTCTTGCCCTTCAGCGCCTTCAGCGAGCCGTCCTTGTCGTATAGTACCTTCATGTCTGTCATGACGATCTCCTTGTCCCGTCAGCCGGTCAAACCACACTTCTACGTCGACAGCCGCTGCTCGTCAAGCCCGCCGCCCAGAGAACCTTGACATGTTGCCGTGGGCGATTATGCTGCGCTGCTCAACGCGGCCCACCCGCCGCACAATGGAGAAGCAATCGACGATGACAAACGATCCGCAACTGAAGGCCGTCCTGTTCGACCTTGACGGCGTCCTGGTGGATACCTCCCAGCTCCACGCAGATGCCTGGGCCCAGCTCGCCAGAAGCGTCGGCGCCCAACCGCCCGCCGACATCAAGGACCGGGTCCGCGGCATAAGCCGAATTGAGTCGCTGAAAATCGCCCTCGGCGACCTCGCCACCCGCTACAGCGACCAAGAACTCCACGACCTAGCTGCCCAAAAAAACAGCCGATACCTCGATATGATCAAGCAGTTGACTCCCGACGACCTACTGCCCGGCGTGATGGCGCTTTTCGACGATCTGGACTCCGCCGGAATCAAAATCGTCCTGTGCTCCGCCAGCAAGAACGCCAAGGCCGTCCTGCGGGCGGTCGGTATCCTTGACTGCTTCGACGCCATAGCAGACGGTCATTCCTACAAGTGCGGGAAACCACACCCCGATGTCTTCTGGACCGGCGCCCGCATGTTGGGCCTCACTCCCGCCGAGTGCGTCGTCGTTGAAGACGCCGCCGCCGGTATCACCGCCGCACTCGACGGCGGGTTCGTCGCCATTGGCATGGGGCACCCAGAGCTGCTCAGACACGCACACCATCTTATCGACGACCTGACAGACCTCGACGCGGACCTCCTGCGGCAGATCCACGCCAGGTTCGCTGATGATCTGGAGAAGAAAGAACAAGGATGAACGCCGATCAACACAGACAAGAGCCCTTTTGTTCTAATCATTGTCTGCGCTCATCTGTGTTTATTCCTGTTCTTCTTTTACAGGCGCAACAGTAAGGAACACTAACATGGCGAAAGTTGCCCAGCAGTACCTTCAAATCGACCCCTGGCTGGTCACCGAGAATGGCTTCCATCCCGATCGATCCCTAGTCTCAGAATCCGTCTTCGCTCTCGCCAACGAATTCATGGGCGTCCGAGGATACTTCGAAGAAGGCTACTCAGGCCGCACCGAGCCCGGCAGCTTCTTCAACGGCATCTTCGAGGACGAGGACACACACCACCCCGCGCCTCACATCGGCATGGCCCTGCGGTGTCACTTTCTGGCCAACGCCGTCGATTGGCTGCACGCCCGGATCAAAATCGCCGGCGAGCAGCTCGACCTGGCCAAATCCAAATTCAGTGAGTTCACGCGGACACTGGACATGGGCGCCGGCACGATGACACGCAGCTTCGTCTGGACGCTCAAAGGCGGTAAGCAGGTCCGCCTCACCTTCCAGCGTTTCACCAGCATGGTCACCCCTTGCCTCGCCGGCCAGCGGATCACACTCGAGGCGATCAACTTCTCCGGCATGGCCCAGGTCACGATGGGCCTCGACTTCGACGTTGTCCAGTGCACCCGGCGAAAACGCCGGCTTTGGCCCACCGTCGAGATGCGATTCAGCGGCAAGACGCCGGCTATCGTCGGCCGGACCGAGCGGACCGGACACCGCGTCTTCTCAGCCATGCACCTCCATGCCCCAGACGACGCACAGATCCACCGCACCAGGACCGACCGCATGATCGGCTATAACGTCAAGATCAGGCTCGCCAAGGGCAAGCCCGTCTCACTGGATAAAATGGCCGTCCATGCCACCGAGAAGAGCCCCAAGGTCTCAAACGCCAGGTTCTGGCAACGCGCGCTCGACCTCACCGCCCAGTACGCCCGAATGACCTACGACCAGGCCCTGTCAGGCCACATGACATACTGGCGCGCACAGTGGGACATGCTTGACGTCGTCATCGAAGGAAGCCCCGCCGACCAACAGGCCGTCCGCTTCGCCATCTATCACCTCTCCCAAATCAAGCACGGCGTCGACTCGGACCTCAACATCGCCGCCAAGGGCCTGTCCGGCGAGGACTACGAAGGCCACACCTGGTGGGACACCGAAACCTACTGCCTGCCCTTCTACCTCTTCAACAATCCCAAGGCCGCCCGCGATCTGCTCGTCTGGCGGCATGCCCGCCTGCCCCAGGCACGCCGGCGCGCCGTCGAAATGGACCTCCAAGGCGCCCGCTACCCCATGGACACCATTGACGGTACCGAGTCCAGCCGCTCGTGGCAGAACGGCGACCTGGAAATCCACGTTCCCATGGCCGTCAGCTTTGGAATCTGGCACTACGTCCTTCTCACGCAGGATAAGGAGTTCCTCTACAACGAAGGCATCGAGATGCTCCTGGAGGTCGCCCGCTTCATGGCCTCACGAGGGCAATGGAGCCAGACCTCCGGCGGATTCGGCTTCTGGTGCGTCGTCGGGCCCGACGAGTTCCACTTCGCCGTACACAACAACTACTACACCAACATCCTCGCAAAGAAGATGTTCGAGTACACCCTCAGCGTCATCGCCGAGATGAAGAAAGAAGCGCCCGTCGAGCTCGCCAACGCGGCAAAGAAGGTGAACCTCCGCCCCCGAGAACCCACCAATTGGGCCAAGATGGCCAGGAAGATGATCCTCCTGCAGGATAAAAAAACAGGCGTCTTCGAGCACTTCGAGAACTACTTCGACATGCCCCACATCGACTGCGACAGCATCGACCCAGCCGACTTCCCCCTCATCAAGCACTGGTGCTACTACCGAATCTTCCGCTGGGACATGATCAAACAGCCTGATACCCTCCTTGCGCTCTTCCTGTTTAGCCACGACTACACCGCCGCCGAAAAACTGGCAAACTACGAATACTACGAGCCTCGCTGCATCCACGAGTCCTCCCTCTCCCCGGCCATCCACTCGATCCTCGCCGCCGAGGTCGGTAAGAACACCCTGGCGGCCACCTACTGGAACCACGCCGCTCGCCTGGACCTCGACGATTACAACCGCAACACCTCCAACGGCCTGCACACCACATCCATGGCCGCCACGTGGATGAACGTCGTCTACGGCTTCGGCGGTATGCGGTCCGATGGCAAGCTCCTGAGCTTCCGCCCAAACATGCCCAAAATGTGGAAGGCATTCTCCTTCAAAATCCTCTACCGCGGCTCGATTCTGGAAGTCGCCGTCGATAAGACCAGCGCTACCTTCCGCGTCGTCAAGGGCGACCCCCTACGGGTTGAAATCTTCGACAAACCTTGCAGGGTCGCCGACAAGGACCTCGTCGTGGCCCTGGCCCAAAAGTAACAAGGCCGTATCCATACCCAATGCCCGCCGGGCCAGCAACGCCCCAGAAGCGCGTAGCTGGGAACCTAGGATCCCCGCGACACGCATATGCCGAAGGATTTATAAGCCATAAACAAGCCTTGCCTGCATAGACTCGACTGGCGGGGCCCCGTCCCGCCGGCCCTTTGTCGACTTGGTTGCGCACCAAACCCCGGTAGCATTTCCGCCCGCCGTCAGTTCACCCTTGAGTGTGTTGTTGAATGTGTATGCGCGACGATTCTTGTGCACAATCCCCCGAAAATCACGCTAGGTAAAGGATGGTTGCAATTATGGCGAGAGCCGCCATCGCAACTCCACAAAGACCACTCCCCAATCGATTGCTCGAAAAGAAACGCTATCAAGCCGGGCAGTCGACCTCAGCGATGCAAGCCGCTTGTTTCCCTTTCTTGGGTGGGGCTTTCGGGATTCCCTCGGCGCATTCTCTATCCGGTGCTCGACATTGATTGTTGCCTGTCGCCTGTGATGCGTGTATCGTTGTGCGATTGTTTCTGACCTCCGGAGTTTGCCTTGAGTGACATGACCATACTGATAACCGGCGGCGCCGGTTTCATCGGCTCCCACCTCGCTGAACGGCTCGTCGCCGACGGCCACGGCCTCATCCTCGTCGACGACCTGTCCACCGGCTCCCTGAAAAACATTCGCCACCTTCTGAACGGCCGCCGCGTGCAGTTCGTCCGGGAATCCGTCCGCAACGAATCGACCATGACCGCACTTGTCGACCGCTGCGACGTTGTGTTCCATCTGGCCGCCGCCGTCGGCGTCCAGCTCATCGTCGACAGGCCCGTCCACACCATCGAAACAAACATCCACGGCTCCGAGGTCATGTTAAACCTCGCCAACAAGTTCCGCCGAAAAATCCTCCTCGCCTCCACCAGCGAGGTCTATGGCAAGAACGAAAAGTCTCCCTTCAACGAGGACGACGACACCACCCTCGGTCCCACCCGCTTCACCCGTTGGAGCTACGCATGCAGCAAAATGGTCGATGAATTCCTTGCACTGGCCTATCACGACCAGTTCGCCCTGCCGACCGTTGTCTGCCGCTTCTTCAACACCGTTGGGCCCCGCCAGACAGGCCAGTACGGTATGGTCGTGCCGCGCTTCGTCCGCCGCGCGCTGCGCAACGAGCCCCTGGAAATATACGGCACCGGCAAGCAGAGCCGATGCTTCTGCAACGTCGCCGATGTCGTCGGGGCCCTTGTCAAGCTCATGGCCTGCGACCAGGCCGACGGGCAGGTCATAAACATCGGCACGACAGAGTCCACCACCATCGAGGCTCTCGCCGACCGCGTCATCGACCTGTCCGACTCCGGATCGATCAAGACTCACCTCACCTACGAGCAGGCGTACGGCCGGCCTTTCGATGATATGCTCAGCCGAATGCCCGACCTCAGCAAGATCGAGCGGCTCATAGGCTACAAGCCCACCCGCTCATTGGACGAAACACTCACCCAGATCATCGACTACGAGCGTCAGCAGTTGGCCGCGGACGCCTAGCACAACAAACCGGAGCGATATTACAAATGGCGAAGTACTTGGTCACCGGCGGGGCGGGATTCATAGGCTGCAACCTCGCCAGGTTCCTCCTTCAAAAGAACCACGACGTCGTCGTCCTCGACGACTTCTCCACAGGCAAACGTGAAAACATTGCAGACATCCTTCCCCGCATCAAGCTCATCGAAGGCGACATACGCGACCGAAGCGCCGTAGACCGTGCGGTCGCCGGGTGCAAGGCCGTATTTCACCAAGCGGCCCTCGGCTCCGTGCCCAGGAGCGTAGAGGACCCCCTCACCAGCCACGACGTCAACGTTAACGGAACGATAACCGTTCTTGAGGCCGCGCGGGCCGCCGGCGTCAAACGCCTCCTCTTCGCAGCCTCAAGCAGCGCCTACGGGAACCAGCCCCAGTCCCCCAAGTACGAGACCATGGTCCCCGCCCCCATCAGCCCATACGCAGCCACCAAAGTTGCCTGCGAGGCGTACATGCAGGCCTACGCCGCTGCTTACGGTATGGAAACTCTCTCCCTGCGATACTTCAACGTGTTCGGTCCGTACCAGGACCCTGAAGGCGCCTACGCCGCCGTCATCCCCGCATTCATCAGCCGTATTCTGCGAAACGAGCAGCCAATAGTCTTCGGCGACGGCGAACAGACCCGCGACTTCTGCTACATCGATAACGTCTGTCACGTCAACTGGCTGGCCGCCAACGCCCCCGCCAAGGTCTGTCGAGGCCAGGCCCTCAACGTCGCCTGCCACCACGCCACGACACTCAATCAGATCCTCGACAAGATCAAGTCCCTCCTGGCCAGCGACATCGACCCGATCTACACCGACCCTCGCCCAGGCGACGTCCGAGATTCATTGGCCGACATATCCCTGGCAAAGAAAACCATCGGCTACAAACCCCTTGTTTACTTCGAAGAAGGACTCGAAAAGTCCATCGATTGGTTCCGCAGAAATCTCGCCTAGTAGAAGGGCAGGGGGGCGGCTAATCTTCCCGTTGCAGCGCCCGCCAGATGGCCTCGGTGAGCTGCGGTATGCCCTTGCCCGTCACGGCGCTGATCGCCACAATATCCTTGCCTATAGTTTCGCGCAGGTCCGCTAGGTGCTCCTCGGACTCGCTC